>ENA-OYZN01000003-OYZN01000003.1-human-gut-metagenome-genome-assembly--contig:-NODE-3-length-229835-cov-41.288976_pt1 | contig 229835 bp, 219 predicted proteins | sample MGYA00243294_ERZ653483 | MGnify/ENA primary metagenome ERZ653483 (study PRJEB26926, sample SAMN06165155) | human gut metagenome | biome: ENVO:00009003; feature: ENVO:2100002; material: ENVO:00002003... | reverse complement strand
CGAACGCATTGCGGCAATCTCCCGCCGCATGCGCAGCACATGCAGCAGCGCAAGCCCAAGCACCGCTGCGCCCGCCGCACCCGCGGAAAGCAGCAGCGTGAGCCTGCTTACACGCGCAAGCTGGTTCAGCCCCGGCGCTACATGCGAATACCCCTGGTCGTAGACCGTTAGGCCAAGTTCATAGCCGCCCGGCTGTTCCTCCATCAAGCCGGACACGGCCATTTCGGCCATGAATGCCTGTGCTTCGCTGTTCTTCAGGCGGATGCTTGTGGTGTACTGCGAAATCTCCGGCAGGGGCGCGTTTGCAACGGAGTTTGTGGGAAGAAGCACATCCTTTGCATCCAGCCCATTGCCCTTAGTGTAAGCCCTTGCACCGGAATAATCTCGAATCACATTGCCCGAATATATACCGATAATAGTATATTCACCTGCATCAAAAAAACTGGTCGTCGGCATACGGAACACGGAACAACGATAGGTGCTCCCAAAAAGATATCTCGTTTCATAAAATGAGAGCGGCAGCGTATCGCCCAACTGCCAGCCATTCAGCTCTGCAATATAATCGCTCACAAGGCATATCTTTGCGCCTGCGGCATATTCTTCTTCGGTGAAGGCGCGCCCCTGGGCAACATGTACGCCGCCGGAATGGAACGGCCGCATGGCGGCAAGGTCGTTCGTTGTAATTGCATTCAACGAACTCGCGGTAGCCCGGTATGCATCGATGATTTCCTGAAAGAACGCCCCGCGTTCCGTTTCAAAGAAGCCTTCTTCATAGGGCGCGATAGGGAGATATTTTTGTGTGCAGTGGCGGTTAACCGTCTCTGTCCAACCTTTTCTTCCATCATATCGGATTTCGCTTGCCGCATGAAAAAGGTCTTCCCAAAGCATCACCGCATAAACGGTAATGGTTTGTGTCATTGCTTCCTGAGCCGGCATGGGACTGCACGCCATGATGTATGTTTTCCCAGGTTCCAGATAAAACGAGCCGTCCTTTTCCTCGGTTCCCATTTCAAACTCCTGTAACGGCTGCACTTCTGCAATCGGCGGAGCATCTTCTTCCTGCGGAGAAACGCTCAAAAACACTTCCGGCCGGATTTGGCTGAACAGCTCAATGGCATCCTGATAGCCATCAAGGAATCCCAATGCAGAAAAAGTAACCGTAACGGGAACTTTCGTGGAAGAAAGCGGGGATACAGTAATTGTTTTGTTTCCGTTTACCGTAAAAATGATCACATCATCTTTCACAGCATTTTCTATTTCGGTACCTGTTTTTATATTATCTCTGCCACTTATGCATGCTCCAAAGCGCCCTTGCACATCAAGGTCAGCCACGCCCATAGCATTTTTAATGGGGGTAAGGTCATATCCATATGCGGGACATGTGGCATAGTTGGCATCCGGAGCACCGCTTAAACTTGGGTAAAGTTGCCCTTTTTCATCTAAAAGCGCTTGAAACTCCGGCACGGCGACAGTGGTAAACGCGGTGTCGGCTGCGTTGAGATTCGCTTCCGAACTTATGCGCAGATTCAGCCCCACGCAGAGAAACGCCGTGACAAGCGCCGCAACAAGGAAATATGCAATCAGCCTCACCGGCGTGCGCAGGGTCTGTTTCAGACTTGTGCGGAATAACATAGTGCTTCCTCCATTTTACTATATTTGTTGTCGTAGTTTCTGAAAATAGGGCAGGCTAATAAATTTATCATAGTGAGACTGTTTGTTGGGGAAAGTCCCCAACAAACAGTCTTTCAATTAGAGCAAGCGTCTTTCTAACCCTTAGAAAAATTTATTTACCAGTTATACATAGGAATTGCATCGTTCACACAGTTTGTGATATATGGGATTCCCATCCGCATCTACGCCAGCAGATACGTAAGTGTAGGGGCCAAGATGGTCTTCGTATGATGCCCCCGCAGAATAATAGTCATACTCTTCTCCGCAATTTGTACAAATCATATAGTATCTAGGATACATTGTACAGTATGAGCGTACGATTCTGTAAACCGTGTTGTAAGGAAAGTCACTATGTCTGCATGGTGCGTAAGGCACAATCTCCCCGCTAACGGCAAGCATTTCACAGCAACCATCATGCTCATGCGCCTCTGCTTCCTCCGCGAACGCCATAGGGAAGCTGCCAAGCAGGAACAGAGCAGCCAACATAAATACCACTAATTTTTTCATGATTTTGCTTCCTTTCTTTTTCGCTTGGATTTGTCCTGTGGATACGTTGAGAAAGTACAAAAGATACCACGTCTTAAAGCGTCACCCCCAATGACTCTTCATGGCTTAGTCTGTGCTTCTCATCCCGCTCACCTGCCGGGCGGGGATAAACTCGGATCAAACGGAAACAAAAGTTAAAACGGAATTTATATAGATACGTAAAATTAACGGTTTGCTATGGTTTTATCTTAGCAGACGGCATAGCTTGCGTCAATCTGCAATTTACCAATTAACAGGCTGTTTACAAACTGCCTGCGCTGCCGTTTATGCATCAGTTTGACGCTTACGCAGTTCAGCGAAGCGGGCTAATATGAAAAGGACCCTGCCTGCGCAGAGCCCCTTGGTTGATCTGAGGTTTCTCTTATCCGTCGTGCCGTTTCTTGGCCTTCTCTTCCAACTCCTTGAGCTTGGCGGAAGGATCCTTCACCTTGGCGAGGAAAATCATCGCCGCGATGATGTACGGCTTGAAGGATGCCTGTTTATAAAGCGGGTCGCGGTAGCGGTCGAATACGCTCGCCGCAACCTCACCGTGTTCGCAGGAAACATCCGTGATGTCCGCGGGCAGGCAGTGGAGATAAAGCGCCTTGCCCTCCTTGGTGAGCTCCATCATTTCCTCGGTGCACTCCCAGTCCATGTGCTCCGCGTTCTGCGCAAGCAGCCGCTGTTCAAGCGCCTTGATGCCTTCAAAATCGCCGTTTCCGTAAAGTTCCGTGCGTTCTTCCATCGCCTTGAACGGCGCCCAGGATTTCGGGTAAACCACATCCGCATCCTTGAAGGCTTCTTTCATATCGTTGGTGATCTCGAACTTGCCGCCAAATTCCTCTGCGTTTTTCTTCGCTACCTCAACGACCTCATCCATCACCTCGTACCCCTCAGGGTAGGCAAGCGTCACATCCATGCCAAGGCGCGTCATAAGGCCGATCACGCCCTGCGGGACGGAAAGGGGTTTGCCGTAGCTCGGGGAATATGCCCAGGTCATGGCCACTTTTTTCCCTTTGAGGTTCTCCACACCGCCGAATTCATGGATGAGGTGCAGTGTGTCCGCCATGCACTGCGTGGGATGGTCGATGTCGCACTGAAGGTTGACAAGCGTGGGCTTCTGCTCCAGCACGCCCGCCTTATGCCCTTCGGTGACAGCATTCACAACGTTGTGCATATAGGCGTTGCCCTTGCCAATATACATATCATCCCGAATGCCGATGACATCCGCCATAAAGGAAATCATGTTTGCAGTTTCGCGCACGGTTTCGCCGTGGGCGATTTGGCTTTTGCCCTCGTCAAGATCCTGCACCTCGAGGCCGAGCAGGTTGCAGGCCGAAGCAAACGAGAAGCGCGTGCGGGTGGAATTATCCCGGAAGAGGCTGATGCCAAGGCCGCTGTCAAAAATTTTTGCGGAAATGTTGTTCTCCCTGAGGTGGCGCAGCGCATCCGCAACGGTGAACACGGCCTCCAGCTCATCACGCGTCTTTTCCCAGGTCAGAAAAAAGTCGCCTTCATACATGTTTTCAAAGTTCAGCTTGTCGAGTTTGTCGGTAAACTGCTTTACGTTGCTCATCTTGGCCTCCATGCTTATTTGATGTTGTTGTTTGTCTTGCCTGCGCGGAACTGGCAGACGTCGCCGGTCTTGTTTTCTTCCTTATAGAACAGCGGCGTTGCGGCATAAACGGCCGCGCATACCGCAAGATCCTGCTTCCACGTAATTTCATTCGGCGCATGCGCCTGGGATTCCGCGCCCGGGCCGAAGCCCACGCAGGGGATGCCGTAACGCCCCTGAATGGATACGCCGTTGGTGGAGAACGTCCACTTGTCGATCAGCGGGCGGTTGCGTTTTTCCATTGCGGAGGGCGCACCGACGCGCTTTTCGCCGAAGAGCGCCTTATGCGCATCCGCAACAGCCTGCACATGCGCGGCGTTTTCCTTGTTGATCCATGTCGGGAAATAGCACTCGGTTTCATATTTAAGCCCCGTCCACGCCGGGCGGTCATACATATACATGGAAACCTTCACATCATCGCCGTACTTTTTGCAGGCGGGCAGGTTGCGGATTTCTTCCAGGCACGAATCCCACGTTTCGCCGGCGGTCATGCGGCGGTCAAGCGACACCGCGCAGGAATCGGCAACCGCACAGCGGCTGGGCGATGTATAGAAAATCTGCGAAACGGTGATCGTGCCGCGGCCAAGGAAGCGGGCATCCTCGTAATGCTCCGGGTTGAATTCCGGCTCAAGCATCTTCACAAGACCCTTCACTTCATCCTCCGGTGCGCAGCCGTTTTCGTTGAGCGCGCGCACTTGCTGAAGGATGTCCGCCATTTTATAGATGGCGTTGTCTCCGCGCTCCGGTGCGCTGCCGTGGCAGGAAACGCCCTTCACATCCACGCGGATCTCCATCCGGCCGCGGTGCCCACGGTATACGCCGCCGTCGGTCGGCTCTGTGGAAACCACGAATTCCGGGACGATTTTGTCTTCATTGTAAATATACTGCCAGCAAAGGCCGTCGCAATCCTCTTCCTGCACCGTGGCGGCAACAAGGATCTTGTAGCCTTCCGGAATGAGGCCGAGTTCTTTCATGATCTTTGCGCCGTACACGGCGGCAACCACGCCGCCTTCCTGATCCGAACCGCCGCGGCCATAAATGATCTCGTTCGTTTCATAGCCCTCATACGGGTCATGCTCCCAATTGGCAAGGTTGCCGATGCCCACGGTGTCGATATGGCCATCAAAGGCGATAATCTTTTCACCGTCGCCCATCCAGCCGAGCGCATTGCCCTCTGGATCGATCTCCGCCTTATCAAAGCCGAGCGCTTCCATTTCTTCTATGGTGCGGCGGATCACGCCCTCTTCCCCGCAGCTTTCGCTCGGGATGCGGATGAGGTCGCGCAGGAATTTTGTCATCTGCGGAAGATACCGTTCAGAAGCTTTCTTGATTTCATCGAGATTCATGGTGTTTGCCATCCTTTCTGCCAATGAAATTGATCTTTGCCGGACTTCAGGATTCCTGAGCGCCCGTATTGCTTGTGTCCAGATAGGAATACAGCGTATATTTGCTGATGCCGAAAAATTTTGCGATTTTGTCTCCGCTTTTGGTGATGAGCATGGCGCCCGCATCGTTCAGATAGCCAATGGCCTTCACCTTGTCCTCTTTGTTCATCATCGCAACGGGTTTGCCCACGATACGCACGGATTGATCCAAAAGCTCGTCGAGCAGATCGTTTACATTCGTGGGGATCCGCTCGGGCTCGCCTGCCGCACGCGGGTCCTGCACAAGTGCATCCACGGTGGCCTTTGCCATCATGAGCGCAGTCAGGTCGTAATTGATGCAGAAAATGCCAACGGGCCGCCCCTCGTCGTCGTTGATATATACGGTACTTGAGCGCAGAATGCGTCCGTCCGCCGTCTGCGTCAGGTAATTGTACTGATCCGGGATGTTCCTCCGCCCTTCCTTCATCGCCTCAAGCGCGATGTGGGAAGGCCCCGCACTCGCGTTTCTTTTTGAAACGTGTCCGTTTTCGATGACGGCGATGGTGTTCTCCGGGTCGCCCGAAGAAATATCATGCACAACAATCTCGCAATTATCCCCAAATTGCGCGGAAAGCGCCTTTGCAAGCCGTTTGAGCAGATCGAGCGTCGTCTCCTGCATACTGCTCCCTCCCCGTTTCCTGATTTATTCAAATATATCATATCCCCACAAAATTTCAATAGAGAATCAAAATATTTTTTAGATTCCAAAAAGATTTTTTGCGCATCAGAATTCTTGTATTATTGCAGCATATATGCTATTATAATAATGCTTTATTTCTCTCTTTTATCCGTAAAAATATGGGCATAGCTGCAAGGGAGTGCTTCGCGCGCGGGCTACAAACGTTTGTCTTCGTTTGTGCGCGCCTTTTTTGTTTCTCCACAGCACCGCATGTCCTGCACCGAAACTACATAAGGAGGTTCCCCATGATTCTCATTGCAAACGGAAGGCTCATCACGCGAGACAGCGCCAACCCTTACATCGAAAACGGCGGCGTAGCCGTTTCCGGAACAAAAATCGTTGAAACCGGCGAAACCGCCGCGCTGCGTGCAAAGTATCCGGACGCGGAGTTCGTGGATGCAAAGGGCGGCGTCATCATGCCGGCCTTCATCAACGCGCACTCGCACATTTACAGTGCTCTCGCCCGCGGCCTTGCCATGAAAGGACACAACCCCACAAACTTTTATGAAGTGCTCGACGGCATGTGGTGGCGGCTCGACCGCAATTTGACTTTGGAGGACACGCGCCGAAGCGCCTATACCACCTACATCGATTCCATCAAAACCGGGTGTACGACGGTGTTCGACCACCACGCAAGCTACTGCGAAATTGAAGGGAGCCTGTTCGCAATCGAAAAAGTTGCCAAAGAGCTTGGCATCCGCACAGTGCTCTGCTATGAGGTCAGCGAGCGGGACGGGCAGGAAAAATGCGATGCCGCCATCCGCGAGAACGCGGACTTTATCGCGCATTGTGAAAAGGAGCAGCATCCGCTCGTCAGGGCGATGTTCGGCATGCACGCGCTCTTCACCATTTCCGACAGAACCATGGAGCAATGTGTTAAGGCCAACAACGGAAGGACCGGCTTCCATATCCACGTGTCCGAAGGCATGAACGACGTGTACGACACGCTGCAAACCTACGGAACGCGCCCGGTAAACCGCCTGCTAAACCTTGGGATTCTCGGGGAAAAGACGCTCCTTGGGCACTGCATCCACGTCAATCCCGCGGAGATGGACATCATAAAAGAAACAAACACCATGGTTGTGAACAACCCGGAGTCCAACATGGGCAATGCCGTAGGCTGCTCGCCGGTGCTGCAAATGTTTCAAAAAGACATCCTCGTCGGCCTTGGCACGGACGCTTACACCTTCGACATGACCGAAAGCCTGAAGGCCGCCCTTGCCATACAGCGGCACAATGCCTGCCTGCCCAACGTGGGCTGGGGCGAGGCGACCGCAATGCTGTTTCTGAACAACGCAAAGATTGCCGCACGTTATTTTGAAGACCCGCTCGGCGTGCTGAAGCCCGGCGCGGCGGCGGATGTGATCGTGATGGATTACAAGCCCTTCACCCCGTTCTCCGCAGAAAACATCGACGGCCACATCCTCTTCGGCATGGCGGGCCGCCAGTGCGAAACCACCATGTGCGCAGGTAAAATTTTGATGCGGGACCGCGTGCTGACCTGCGCGGACGAAGAAGCCGTAAACGCCCGCACGCTGGAGGTAAGCCGTGCGCTTTGGAAGCGGCTCAACGGCTGAACCGCGCATTGCTTTTGACACGACAAGGAGGTATTCACCATGAGCGAACGCATGAACCCGATCCCCTTCCCACAGCTGATGGACTGGCTCTTTACCGAGCGTGATGCGCACGGCGCCGTGTTTGGCGTGCAGAAGCCGTTCATAAAGCGGGGCGGTAAAAAGCTCCCGCTGTTTCGGGAAACGATTGAAACGCCGTTCGGCCCGGCCGCCGGCCCCAACACGCAGCTCGCGGAAAACATCATTGCCGCCTACTATGCGGGCGCGCGTTTTTTCGAGCTCAAGACCGTGCAGAAAATGGATGGCGAGGAGCTTGCTGCCTGCATCAACCGTCCCTGCATCCTTGCAGAAGACGAGGGCTACAACTGCGAATGGTCCACAGAACTGACTGTGCCACAGGCGTTTGAAGAATATGTGAAGGCATGGTTTGCCCTGAAGCTCATCAGCTATAAATGGGGGCTTGGCGACCCTTCCGGCTTTGCATTCAACATGAGCGTCGGATATGACCTTGCAGGCATCAAAACCGAAAAGCTGGACCGCTTCATTGAAGGACTAAAGGATGCCTCCGCAACGGCTGTCTGGCAGGGATGCATGGAGTACGCGCTTGCCGCCTTCCCGGAGGATGCAGACTACATCGAGGGCATCTCCCCGCACATCTGCACAGGGGTGACAGTTTCCACCCTGCACGGCTGCCCGCCGCAGGAAATCGAAGCCATCGCTTCGTACCTCATCCGTGAAAAGGGGCTCAACACCTTCGTTAAATGCAACCCGACCATCCTCGGCTATGACTTTGCGCGCAAAACGCTTGATGCAGCCGGCTATGGCTATATTGCCTTTGACGATCACCATTTCCGGGAAGACCTGCAATACGAGGACGCCGTTCCCATGTTCCGCCGCCTCGCTGCGCTCGCCGCAGAGCATGGGTTGGAATTCGGTCTGAAGCTTTCCAACACCTTCCCGGTGGATGTTAAGGCAAACGAACTGCCGAGCGAAGAAATGTACATGTCGGGCCGGGCGCTCTACCTGCTCACAATCGAAATGGCCGCCCGCATGGCCAGGGAATTCGGCGGGAAGCTCCGCCTCTCCTATTCCGGCGGCGCGGATTATTTCAACATTCAAAAGCTGTTTGAGGCCGGTATCTGGCCCATTACAATGGCGACAACCATCCTCAAGCCCGGCGGCTATGCGCGCATGACCGAGATCGCGGAAGCGCTTGAGCAATGCGAATTCCGCGCCTTCGCCGGCGTGGATGTTCCCGCTGTGGAAGCGCTTGCATGCGCGGCGCGGGAGGACGCGCGGTATCGCAAGCCGGAGAAGCCGCTTCCGCCGCGCAAGCTCGAAAAGAAAGTGCCGCTGCTTGATTGCTTCACAGCGCCCTGCAAAGGCGGCTGCCCCATCGGGCAGGACATTCCGGAATATATCGAACTTTGCGGCCGGGGCGAATTTCTTGCCGCGCTCCGGCTCATCACGGAAAAGAACCCGCTCCCGTTCATTACGGGCACCATTTGCGCGCACCATTGCATGGACAAATGCACGCGCAATTTCTATGAGGAATCCGTAACCATCCGCAGAGCAAAGCTCGTTGCCGCAGAGCACGGGTACGACGCCCTCATGGCGGAGCTGAAAACGCCGGCGCAAAAGGCCGGCGCGCCGAAGACCGCCGTCATCGGCGGCGGCCCCGCAGGCATCGCTGCGGCCTATTTCCTTGCAAGGGAAGGGTATCCCGTCACGGTATTCGAGCGTGAGGCAAAGCCCGGCGGCATCGTGCGCAACGTGATTCCCGGCTTCCGCATCCCGGAGGAAGCCATCGACAAAGACGTGGCGCTTACAGCGCGCATGGGCGCGGCGTTCGTATGCGGGAAGCCCGCCCCCACCCTTTCGGAGCTCCGCGAAGCCGGCTATGAGAACATCATCCTCGCTTTCGGTGCGGAAAAGCCGGGCATGCTCGCGCTTGAAGGGAATGTAATCAACGTAATCGATTTCCTGCGCAAAGCGAAAAATGCGCCGGAAACGCTTGCCCTTGGGGAAAGCGTTGCGGTCATCGGCGGCGGCAACACGGCAATGGACGCCGCGCGCGCCGCAAAGCGTCTTGGCGTTCCGAAGGTGACAATCGTATACCGCCGCACCAAGCGGTTTATGCCCGCCGATGCGGAGGAGCTCGCACTTGCGCTTGCGGACGGCGTGGAATTTGCGGAGCTCGCTGCACCCACAGCGCACAAAGGCGGCATGCTCCTCTGCGGCAGGATGGCGCTCGGCGCGCCGGACGCAAGCGGCCGCAGGGCGCCCGTTCCCACGGGCGAAAGCGTAAGCATCCCTGCTGATACCGTGATTGCGGCCGTCGGCGAAGCGCCGGATGAAGCGGCATTTGCTTCTTACGGCGCGGCGCTCGACGCACGCGGCAGGGCAAAGGCCGAATACCCCGGCGGGATCTATGTTGTGGGCGATGCGCTGCGCGGCCCAGCCACAGTTGTGGAGGCCATTGCGGATGCACGCGCCGCAGCGGATGCCATCACGGGCGTTTCGCGCAAAGCGGAGTTTCCTTCAGCCTGCCGGTCCGGCTATGGCGCGACGCTTATGAAAAAGGGACGCCTTGCCTTCCCCGCTGAGGCGGGCTGCGATGCGCAGCGCTGCCTTGCCTGCAACACCGTGTGTGAAACCTGTGCGACCGTCTGCCCCAACCGCGCAAACGTTGCCGTGGAGGTTCCCGGGCATGCCATGCGCCAGATCGTGCATGTGGATTACCTCTGCAACGAATGCGGCAACTGCGCCACCTTCTGCCCCTATGACAGCAGGCCATACCGCGACAAGTTCACGCTTTTCCGCAATGAGGCCGATTTCATTGACAGCGAAAACGACGGATTCCTTGTGCTCTGTGCAAAGTGCCCGCGCGTGCGCGTGCGCCTTGCAGGTATTGCGGCGGATTACGACCTTTCCGGTCAAAGCAAGCTCGATCCTGAAATCGAAGCGCTCATTCGCGCCATACTGAGTAAATACGCCTACATGCTTTAAAGCATCCAACCGAATGGAGGTCGTGCCATGGCAACCTTTACCGTAAACGGGAACCGGGTCACCGTTTCCGAAAACCAGAAGCTCCTCCGCTATCTGCGCGATGTGCTGCACCTCACCTCCGTAAAGGACGGCTGCAGCGAAGGCGCATGCGGCAGCTGCACTGTGCTCATTGACGGAAAGCCCGCGCGCGCCTGCATCCAGCAGACGGATCGGCTCGAAGGGAAGTCCGTTCTCACTGTGGAGGGACTCTCCGCATTTGAAAAGGAGGTTTACGCCTATGCTTTCGGCGAGGCCGGCGCTGTGCAGTGCGGCTTCTGCATCCCGGGCATGGTTCTCTCTGCAAAGGGGCTTCTTGCTGTGAATCCCGATCCTTCTGAAGCGGAGATCGCTTACGCGCTGCGCAACAACATCTGCCGCTGCACGGGTTATGTGAAGATCATAAAAGCCGTGCGGCTTGCGGCGCAATGCCTGCGCGAAGGGCGCGTGCCCGCGCCGGAGGGCGCATGGTGCGTCGGCGCGCGCGTGCACCGGCTGGATGTCCGGGAAAAGGTGCTCGGCACCGGCATATACTGCGACGATATCACCATGGAAGGGATGCTCTATGGCAGCGCCGTGCGCGCAGCCTACCCGCGCGCGCGCGTGCTCGCCATCCATACGGAAGAAGCAAGGGCGCTTCCGGGCGTCGTCTGCGTGCTCACCGCAGCAGATATCCCCGGCAGGAACAAAGTAGGACACCTTAAAAAGGATTGGGACACGATGATTGCCGTGGGGGATGTGACGCATTACCTCGGCGACGCTGTCGCCCTCGTTGCGGCGGAAACGCCCGCAATTCTCGAAGCCGCAAAGAAGCTCGTCCGCGTGGAATACGAACCGCTCACCCCCGTGCGCTCCCCGGAAGAAGCCATGGCGGAAGGCGCTCCGCTCGTACACCGGGACGGCAACCTCCTTGCGCATAAACACGTTTCGCGCGGCAATGCGGAGGCGGCCATCCGGGGCGCCAGGCACGTCCTTTCCGGCCATTTCTCCACGCCGTTTACAGAGCACGCGTTTCTTGAGCCAGAGTGTGCCGTCGCCTTCCCGAAGGAAGACGGTGTGATGATTTATTCCTCCGACCAGAGCGTTTACGATACGCAGCACGAAACCGCCCCCATGCTGGGCCTTCCCAACGAAAAGGTATGGGTTGAAAACAAGCTTGTGGGCGGCGGCTTCGGCGGCAAGGAGGACGTGACCGTACAGCACCACGCGGCGCTGCTTGCGCATGTAACAAAGCGCCCCGTGAAGGTGAAGCTCACCCGCGCGGAGAGCATCCTCATTCACCCGAAGCGCCACCCGATGGAGATGGATTTCATGCTCGGCGTGGATGAAGCCGGCATCATCCAGGGCGTGAAGGCCAAGGTTGTTGCAGATACGGGCGCATATGCTTCCCTCGGCGGTCCCGTGCTTGAACGCGCGTGCACGCACGCCGCAGGGCCGTATAACTACCAGAACTTTGAAATCGACGGTTACGCATGGTACACCAACAACCCGCCTGCGGGCGCATTCCGCGGCTTCGGGGTTACGCAGACCTGCTTTGCCATTGAGACACTTTTGAACCGCGCCGCGGATGCGGTTGGCATCAGCCATTGGGAAATTCGCCGCCGCAACGCAATCCGCCCGGGGCAAACGCTGCCCAACGGGCAGATCGTGGACGAATCCACCGGCCTCGTGGAAACGCTCGAAGCCGTGCGTGAACAATATGAGTCCGCCGAATATGCCGGCATTGCCTGTGCGATGAAGAACGCGGGCGTCGGCGTCGGCCTGCCGGATACGGGGCGCGTGCGCCTCGCCGTGCGGGATGGCAGGCTGCACATCCATGCGGGCGCCTCCTGCATCGGGCAGGGGCTTGGGACGGTGCTTGTGCAGATCGTGTGCGAAACGACGGGGCTCCCGCGCGAAAGCGTTGTTTATGCGCCGCCGAACACCGGAAATTCCCCGGATTCCGGCACCACATCCGGCTCCCGGCAAACGCTTATCACAGGCGAAGCGGCGCGCCGCGCCTCTGCGCTATTGAACGAAGCGTTGGCGAAGAAGCCGTTGTCCGCCCTCGAGGGTGAAGAATACTATGCCGAGTATTTGGCCAAAACGGATCCGCTTGGCTCCGATAAGCCCAATCCGGTAAGCCATGTGGCCTACGGCTATGCCACCCAAGTGGCAATTTTGGGGGAAGATGGCAAGCTGAAGAAAATCATCGCAGCGCATGATGTGGGCCGGGCGGTGAACCCCCTCTCCGTGGAAGGGCAGATCGAGGGAGGCGTTGTAATGAGCATGGGATTTGCGCTCACGGAACAGTACCCGCTTCAGGAGTGCAGGCCCACCGCGAAATACGGTACGCTCGGCTTGCCCCGCGCAAACACGGTCCCGGAAATCGAGCCCATCATCGTGGAAAAGGCCGGGCTTAACGTGGCCTATGGGGCAATCGGCATCGGGGAAATCACCTCCATCCCAACCGCTCCGGCCATCGCGGACGCATATTACCGCTTCGACGGCAAGGAGCGCTCCGTGCTGCCGCTTTCGGACACGCCATATTCAAAATAAATGAACGGCGTTGAGAATTTGTGTTTTATAATTGAATGAAAGAAACCAGAAGGGCGAAACAAACAAAATGGAACTCAACCGGTATATCGACCACACGAACCTGAAGCCCGATGCGACCTGCGCGGACATCCAAACGCTCTGTGCGGAAGCGAAGGCGTATCATTTTGCAAGCGTATGCGTGAACAGCGTGCATATCGCACAGGTTGCCGCCGCGCTCGCAGGGACGGACGTTGCGCCCTGCTGCGTCGTCGGATTCCCGCTCGGCGCAATGGAACCCGAAGCGAAGGCGTTTGAGGCTGCCCGCGCGTGCGCCCTTGGTGCGAAGGAGATCGACATGGTGATCGACATCGGCGCGGCAAAGGCGGGCGATTTTTCCCGTGTGGAAGCCGATATCGCCGCCGTTCTTTCCGCCATCGCCGGGCGCGCGCTGCTCAAAGTCATCCTCGAATGCTGCCTGCTTACGGACGAGCAGAAGCAGGCAGCCTGCCTTGCCGCAAAGCATGCGGGCGCGGGCTTTGTGAAAACCAGCACGGGATTCTCCACCGGCGGGGCAACGGAGCATGATGTGGCGCTCATGCGCGCGGCCGTCGGCCCGGAAATGGGCGTGAAAGCCTCCGGCGGCATTCGCACGTGCGCGGATGCGCTTAAGATGATCGCAGCCGGAGCGAACCGCATCGGCGCGAGCGCAGGGATTGCAATCGCAGCAGCGGCAGAAGAAGAAAAACAGGGCGGCAAACGCTGAGAAAACTCGAAAAAGTGGCCGCCGCCACTTTTTCGACAAGCAACAGAGCGGCCTGCGGCCGCCCTTTGCGTTTAAAACACGAATTGAATGAGGAGCATATAGCACACCGTACCAAGGCCGATGCTCAGAAGCGAGTTGCGCTTCCAGATGTGCAGCCCCACCACTACAAGCCCGGCAAGCAGCTCGGGCGCGCCAAACGGGGCGGCTGAAAATGACACGCCTTTGAAGCAATAAATCAGCAACATCCCCATCATCGCATACGGCAGATAAGCCCCGAGGTACGCCACAAACGGTGAAGTGCTGCGTTTGCCGCTGAAAATGAAGAACGGAAGGCAGCGCAGAAGCGCGGTTACCACCGCCATCACGGCGATGATCAAAATGGAATGCAGGGGGTCATTCATGCTCCGCTTCCTCCGTTTCCCCGGTTTGCTCGCCTGCCTTCTCCGCGGCGCTGCGCTCGATCTTCGGGCGCAATGTGCAAAGCGCCGTCAAAATCACAAGCATTGCGGGAATCAGGAAGCGGTCCGCGCCAAAGATCAGCAGGCAGGCAAGCGTTGCAAGAACCCCGATGAGCGCGGGCGTATGCTGCTTGCTTGTGAGCCACTGTTCGGTAAAAATGCTTACAAAGAGCGCCGTCATGGCAAAATCCACACCCGCCGTGCTGAATGTGATCAGCGATCCTGCCACCGCGCCGAGGGTTGAACCGATCACCCAATAGCATTGATCGAAAAGCGAGATTAAAAAATAAAACAAATATGGGTTTACACCCTCCGGTACCGTTTCGCTGCAAATGAGCGAATAGGTTTCATCCGTAAGGGCAAACATGAGATACGGTTTTTTGCGCCCCGCACCCTTATACCGGTCGATCATGGAGATGCCGTAAAACAGGTGGCGTGCGTTGACCATAAGCGTCATGATGGCAGTGGAAATCAGCGACGCCCCGCTTGCAAGAAGATCCACCGCCACGTACTGCATGGAGCCCGCGAACACGGTAGCGCTCATTGCAAACGCCCAAAGCGCCCCATATCCTTTGCCTGTGAGCAGAATTCCAAACCCCATGCCAAGCACGAGGTATCCTGCCATCACCGGCAGTGTTTTTAGAAAGACCGTTTTCAAAAGCGTTTTGTTTATGCTCTTCTTCATCCGCATCCTCCCGGTGTGTTCCTCCGCAGCCCTTTTTCAGCGTCAGCCTCAGTTATTGTAACGGAAAGACTCCCCGAAATCAATCAAATTTCGCGCCGCGTTTCCGCAACTATCCCGCCCTGCCCAACGTTATACTCTATGGGGCGCTCTCCAGCGCGCCGCACGCATGCGCGCTGGGAAAATATTCATGAATTATTTAATTGTGTATTTGCTATACCCGGTGTAAACTGGAATTATTGGAAGGGGGTGTGTTGCCTGTGGAGCAGGCTCCGCTCATAGAAGTAAGGAATGTAACAAAAGTTTACCGGGTGGGGAGCGTGGATATCCATGCGCTGCGCGGTGTGGATCTCATCATTAACCGCGGCGAAATCTGCTGTATCATCGGCCGAAGCGGTTCCGGTAAATCGACGCTGCTCAACGTCCTTGCCGGCCTTGAGCATGTCACAAGCGGCGAGATCGTCATCGCCGGAAAACGATTGGACAAGATGACGCAGAGCGAACTGATCGTATTCCGCCAAAAGCATGTCGGCTTTATTTTTCAGGCCTTCAACTTAATGCCTTATTATACGGCGCTCGAAAACGTGGCGTTCCCGCTTTCGTTCCGCGGCATGCCCGCACGCAAGCGCAATGCGCTTGCCCGCGAGGCGCTCAAGACCATGGGGCTTGAAACGCATTTGAAGCACAAGCCTTCGCAGATGAGCGGCGGCCAGCAGCAGCGCGTTGGCATCGCACGCGCGCTCGTGACGGATCCGGACATCGTGTTTGCGGACGAACCCACGGGAAATTTGGACTCGAACACTTCCGACGACGTGATGAATTCCATCTGTGACGTCATGCGCGCACGGAACAAAACGCTCGTCATGGTCACGCACGATCCGCATATGGCGGAATTTGCCGACAAGGTCATTCAAATCCTGGACGGCAAGGTCGTGAGCATTGAATATAACGATCATTCTAATTCCAAAACAAAAAAAGCAGAGGTTGAACAGGGGGAAGAAACAGCATGAACCGCACGTTAAAACGCACTCTGGCGCTTGCACTGGCGCTGATTTTTACATTTATGCTCGCCGCAAGCGCGCTTGCAGAAAACAGCACGCCGGATCCCAGCCCGGAGGTTACCGCAACACCCGCCCCAGGCGCACCGGCAAGCGCGGACAGCATCACCATTACAGTCAGCGGCGCAACGATTTCCGCAACGCACATTTATATTCCCGTTACCGTCATGAACGCAAGCGGCGAAGCCGTGACGCTTGAAAGCGTATACAACAAAACCGCCGGCGAAAGCGTTGGCTCCGATGCAAGCAGCCCGCTGCCGATGACGATTCCCGCCAACAGTTCAAGGGAAGTTTTGCTTACGGACACGCATAACGGCAGCAATTCCGGCACGGTAACGCGCACGCTGGTCTTCTCCTTCAAGCCTGATTCCGGCAGCAGTTTCACCAAGTATCAGAACGTATCCGTTGATTTTGGGGTGGATGTAAACGGCGGCGGCAGCAACGAGGGCAATACCACGGAAGCTGTGGACCCGGCGTTCCGCCTTTCTTCCTATGACGAAGCGGGCGAGTTCGTGCCTACGCCCTCCGGCAACGCAGGCAAGGGCGTTGTGGTGCGCATCCCGCTCCAGTGCCTGCGCAGCAACATTTCAAACGTTACCATTACGCCGGTGCTTTCCACAAGCCTGGATTCCTTCCCGTTTGAAATCTCCGCGCTCGACTACACGCAGGGCCTTTCGGGAAGCCTGTACCGCGGCGCGATCGTCGAGTTCCGCTACAGCGGCTTCAAGCTCAACAAAATGGTCACCGCGGGCGTCAAAAAGGTGGATTTCACAATTTCCTGGCTGGAGGATTGGGATGCCACCAACACGCGCCAAAGCATGACGATCAGCATTTATGTGAACGTCATTAAGGGCTATGAGGAGGCCACCAATCCTGACGGCACAAAACCCGTCTCCAAGCCGAAGGTGATCCTGGATTCCTACTCCATCAGCACGGATAAGATCTATGCCGGCGAACAGTTCGATGTGAAATTCACCCTGCGCAACACCTCCGATGAGGAAGCTGTGCAGAACATCCAAATCAGCATCAGCGATACGGCGGAGGTTGGCAAGCTGATGCCCGCGAACAACGGCTCCAATACGCTTTATATCGCAAAAATCGGCAAGGGCGAAACGCATACGGAGACAATCTCCATGCAGAGCGCACCGGATACCGAGGCAAAGGCTTATACGCTCCAGCTCGATTTCTCCTACGAAGGCGCCTCCAATGTCGCCTCTTACACCGCAACGGAGACCATCGCCATCCCCATTCTCCAGCGCATCCGCATCAAAGTGGATGAACCCACTGTCTACGATGACCCATGGGTTGGCCAAAGCTGTGCGCTTTACTTCGCGCTGTACAACATGGGCAAGGCGCCCATTTACAACTGCATGGTGGATGTTGAAGGCGAAGGCCTTGCGATGGAGGAAACTTATTTTGGCGGTACGGTTGCAGCCGGCAGCACCATGCGGGCGGACTTCTCCATCATCCCCTCCGTGGGCGGCGACATTGCAGGCGAAATCGTCATCACCTATGAGGATGTTTACGGGGAGCAAATGGAGGAGCGCCTGCCGCTCAACCTGTTTGTGAACGAAGAGGTGCCCATGGACGATCCGGGCGCGATGATCGACCCGGAAACCGGCATGCCCATCGGCGGCGATCCCGGCATGGCCGACCCCGGCATTGAAACAATCGGCGGACAAACGGGAGGCTTCCCCTGGGTATGGGTCGGCGTTGGCGCGGCGGTGGTCGCGGCAGCTGTTGCGGCCGTCATCCTGTTGAAGAAGAAGCGTGCGAAGGAGCTGGAGGACGTATGAAATTCGCCGATCTGCTCCGCACGGCGTTCCTGAACCTGTGGCGGCGCAAGCTGCGTGCCTTTCTGACCGTGCTTGGCATGGTGATCGGCACGAGCTCCATCGTGGTGATGGTGTCGCTCGGCATCGGCATGCGCGAAGCCATGATCGAAAGCTATTCCCAGATGGGAAGCATGACAAACATCACCGTGACCCGTTGGAATTATTCCGTTGACGAAAATGGGAATTATTCCTCCAGTGAAAAGGATCTGAACAAAAAAACGCTTGAAACGTTCAAGCAGATCCCCGGCGTAGAAGCGGTAATGCCGCGCATCACAACCTGGGGCTTGGTGAAGAGCGGACGCTATGTGGCGGACATCATCATCATGGGCATTGACACCTCCGTTGCAGAGCAATTCGGCATCACGCTTGCGGAAGGCACAATGCCGAGCGCACGTACCACGGGCGGCACCTACGACATCGTGTTCGGCTCGGACCTGTTCCAGTACTCCTATTTTTATGATCCGAATACCGGCAGGCAGGCGGTGGACAAAGACGGAAACTCCAAGGTAACCCTGGATTCCCGCTTCCAGCTCACGTTCGATTATAACAATGTTTATGGTGGAAGCTCCATGGAGGGATACACGCCCGGCAAGTTTTACCGGCTCAACGCTACGGGCGTTACCGCTGCATCGGGCAACGAGTTTTCCTATTACTGCCTGATGGATATTGAGGCGCTCAAAAAGCTGGCCAAGGAAAACAGCACATTTATGAACCTTGACACCAGCAATTATAACGAGGTTATCCTAAAGTGCGCGGACACCGAGACCGTTGCAAGCGTAAACCAGACCATTAAGGACATGGGATACGGCACGCAGTGCCTGCAGGAATGGATTGAACAGTCCGAACAGAGCATTAAGCAAACGCAGTATCTCCTCGGAGCAATCGGCGGCGTGTCTCTCCTTGTCGCAGCCATCGGCATCATGAACACGATGATGATGAGCATTTATGAACGCACGAAGGAAATCGGCATCATCAAGGTGCTTGGATGCAGGATGTCCAACATCGCGGGCATGTTCCTGACCGAATCGGCTTACATCGGCTTTTTCGGTGGTGCGCTTGGCCTCGGCGTGAGCTATACGCTCTCCATTGTGCTCAACAAGTTCCTGTCCGATTCCGGCATGCACAGTTCAATCCCGCTTTACCTTGCGTTCGGCGCGGTAGCGTTCTCCATCCTCGTGGCGCTGATTTCCGGGCTTTACCCGGCTTTCCGCGCAATGCGGCTTTCCCCGCTTGCGGCAATCCGCAACGAATAGCAAAAACGGCACGAAAAAGCTCCGATACCGGCCTTTCGGTATCGGAGCTTTTGTCTTTTGCAGGCGGCCGGCGCACCTTCAGCCGGCGAAATATGGGCAATGCGTTTTCAAGCATTGCCTGTTTTGCGGGGAATGTGTGCAGCGGATCGCCGCAGGAAGCTCCATCGCAACCCCAAGGTGTTCCTGTGCAAAGCGCGCCCCCGCCTTTGCCGCCGTAAACGAGTTCCGCTTGCAGCACCGGGGGCCTCCTATCCTGCCAATGTCCGAAAGCGCTTCCGCGGTCATTTGGTTGGAAAGGCCCCAGGATTCCCTGGAAAGCGGCGTTGTGCCAGTTGCAATGCTCAGGAACATGCCCGCGCTCACAGCCGCGCCGCAACAACCCCAATAGCCGCAGGATCCGCCTGGATACTTTGCGCCGCGCTCCTTCATTTTTCCAAGCGCCTCTTCCAGTTCGATTTCCCCGCCGCTGTTGCGGTATGCGCAGAGAAGCGCCGCCCCCACCATGACATGGTGCTCCGGGCCATGCATATGGATGTAAGGATCTTCCATCATCTCCTGCATCATCGCAATAGGGTTGCGCGAGCTGCTCTGCATGCAGTAAGCGATCACATCCCGAATTCCCTGCTCGCCATGGCAGCGGTCACAGACGAAGTGCCCCGCTTCACAGCTTGCACAGGATCTAAATTTGCCGTGGCAGATTGCGCATTCCATTTCCTGCGCCTTTTCAAAATACACCAGCGGCCTGCCGCAAACAAGGCATGCCCCCTCCTCTTTTTTCACCGTATCCTCCCCTTCCTCTTTTTTCAGTTTAATTCGCATCCCCGTTGCGCGGATATGTCTGCTTCGCGTACCGCGCGCACAGCGCATCGCATGCGCCGCCCGCACGGATCAGTTCCGCAAACATATGCCCACTCTCCTTCACGGTGCGTGCCTGCGTTTCATAGTCAATGTGTACAAGGCCGAAACGCGCGCTCTGCCCTTCCAGCCATTCAAAATTATCGCAGAAACACCAGTGGTAATACCGCTCCACAGGAAGGCCCGATACGGCAAGCTCCTTCAGGTGCTCCAGAATGTAGCGCGCACGGAACGCATCTGCATTATCACAGGTGCCGTTTTCCGTGATGTAAATCGGGCGCGGGAGCAAATCATAAGCTTTTTTTGCGCACTCCGCGATGCCTTCCGGGTAAATCTCCCAACCAAGGTCGTTCACCGGCGCGCCCCTGCGCACACCGTCTCCGATGCCATGCACCGTGGAACGCGTATAGTAATTCACACCGATGAAATCGCAATATTCCCCCGGGCAGATCGCTTCGCTGCGCAAAACGGGGAAGCGCCGTTCCCCTCGCGTCATCGCGCGCGTCAGACTGCCCTGAAAGAAGGTTTCCGTGAGGCGTGCTGCCAGCCTGTGCCACGGATTTTTGGGGTTCTCGGGCGCAAAGACACGCAAGTGGTTGGCAAAGCTCACCTTTGTATCCGAAAAGCCCATCTCACGGCGCACACGATGGATCATTTCATACGCGCGGATGTGGCAGACCGCCATGCGCGTCATCACAGCGCGCGTCGCGGCAAAGGAGCGCCTGCCCGGGGGCCATGCGCCGAAGAAATAGCCGTTCACGGCATAAACGTTCGGTTCGTTGATGGTGATGTATTCCGAAACAAGCCCGCCCATCGCCCGGACCACCTTTTCCGCGAAACGGAGGAAAACCGCCTCGCTCTCCGGGTTTTCAAACGCGCCCATACGTTCGAACCAAAGCGGGTTTGTAAAGTGGTGCAGCGTCAGAAGCGGGCGGATCCCGCGCGAAACGAGGTACGCCGCTTCCTCCCGGTAATGTGCAAGCGCCGCTTCATCAAACCTTCCCTGCTCCGGCTCAATGCGGCTCCATTCCACACCGAAGCGGTAGGTCTCGATCCCGAGTTCCGCCATCAGATCCGCATCCTCACGCCAACGGGCGTAGTGGTCATTCGCCACGGCAGGGCTGCTGCCGTCGTGGATGCGGCCTTTTTCATACCAGTCATACCAACTGTTGTTCCTGTCTCCGCCCTCGATCTGCGTTGCGGCCGACGCCGCGCCGAGGAGCATGCCCTTTGGGAATGAAAAGCCCTGCATGCCGCCGCCCATCCTTTCTGCGTTTTAATTTAATTATAGCATCTGCGCCCCGCATGCGTCACGCGCGATTGTGCTTTCTTTCAAAAAGTAGTATACTGTCTACATACCCTTACTTGGAAAGGATAGGATTTATGGAGAAACTTTACGTAAACGGAAGCATCCACACGCTGGATGCAGCATCCCCCCTCGTTTCCGCGCTCGCTGCCGTGGATGGCCGCATTGTTGCCATCGGCACGGAGGCGGAGGTTCGCGCCGCAGTTTCGCCTGCAGCAGAGGTGGTTGACCTTGGCGGACGTACCGTAACCCCCGCGTTTTCCGACACGCATATGCACCTTCTTTCCTATGTCGGTTCCAAGCGGGAGGTTGATCTTTCCGCAGTGCACTCCGTGGAAGAGCTCATTGCAGCCTGCCGCGCAGCGCTTGCCGCCGGGCAGCTTGCAAACGGGTGGCTGATGGGCCGCGCCTGGAACCAGAACGGCTGGAGCGTTCCCCGCATTCCGGACAGGCATGACCTTGACCAAATCTCGCGGGAGGTGCCTATCGCCCTTTCCCGCGCGTGCTACCACGTGATTTGCATCAACAGCCGTGCCATTGAGCTGCTTGGGCTCAGTGCCGCATGTGATGGCGTGCTGCGTGAGGACGAATGCAACTGTCTTTATGAGGCTTTGGCAGATCCCTCGGAAGAGGCACTTGAATCCATGGTTTTGGAAGGCTGCGGCGACCTGCTGAAAAACGGCATCGTTTGCGCACATACGGACGACTTCGGCGAAACTGAAACTTACAAGCCTGTTTACAACGCTTACCGCAGGTTGGCAGAAGCCAACAGGCTTCCCGTACGCATTGTGCAGCAATGCCATTTCGGAGAGCCCGAGACGCTCAAACAGTTCCTTGCGGACGGCCGTTTTTACGGGGAAACGCACGGCCATTACCGGCTGGGCGAACACAAGCTGCTTTTGGACGGTTCGCTCGGCGCCCGCACTTCCTATATGCGCAAGCCTTATGCAGACGATCCTTCCACACAGGGGATTCCGCTGTTTACGGAAGAAAGCCTGTACGAGCTGACCCGCATTTCCCATGCGGCCGGCTTCCCCATCGCCGCGCATGCGATCGGCGACGGCGCGATCGAGATGCTGCTCAACACGGTTGCGCGCCTGCAAGCCGAATCGCCCCGCCCGGATCCGCGCCATGGGGTTGTCCACTGCCAAATTACGGACGAAGCACAGCTTAAGCGCATTGCGCAGCTTGGGATGCAGGCCTATGTGCAGCCCATTTTTGTGAAGGCGGATCAGCACATTACCGAGGCGCGCGTTGGAGCGCAGCTTGCCAAAACAAGTTACGCCTGGAAAACGCTGCTCGGCCTCGGCATCAACATCAGCGGCGGTTCGGATTGCCCCGTGGAGCCGTTCGACCTGCTGCCGAACCTCGCCTGCGCCGTCACGCGTACTGATCCGACCATGCCGGGTGCAAAGCCCTGGCATCCTGAGCAATGCCTCAGCGTGGAAGAAGCCGTGCGCGTATTTACGCAGGGCGCTGCCTACGCTTCGTTTGAAGAAGACGAGCGCGGTACGCTCAGCGTGGGCAAGGTTGCAGATTTCGCCGTGCTTTCGCGCGACATTTTCACAATCAACCCCAATGAAATTGGCTCCACCAAGGTGGAAATGACCGTCGTGGACGGCGAGATCGCCTGGGAAAAATAATCCTGCTTCTGAAGAAACAGAGCCCGCGCAGTGCGCGGGCTCTTATGCTTTCTCATGCCTCCGGGTTTTCCATCACGCCCAGGAACATCGGCACGCCGGTCGCAAGGTCGATCACCGCATATGCAAACGGGCGGTCAAAGCGCAATTCAACCTTAACCGGCGGCGGCATTGCGCAGCCTGCCGCCATATCCACGGATGTTACTGCGGCAGCTTCGGTGCCCTCTTCGTCCACGATGAGCTTCACCTTTTGCAGCACGTTCCCGATATAAAGCGGCGCATCCCCTGCATGCCCCATGGCGGTGAAATCCGCTTTTTCCGGGTCAAACGCCTGCACAAGCCCCATGGCCTTGAGCGCATCATTCATTTTGAATTCCGTTTCTGCGGTAAATTTGGGGATCAGAAGATCCATATAGGTGCCGGACTGCACTGCCGCAAGGTAGGATGCGATCTGCTCCGCATCAAGCGTTGCCGCAAATGCACGCACGTCCGCCCCTTCCCGCGGAAGCAGGGCAAGGAATGCGGTTTTTCCGTCATCATAGGGCAAAACCGTACCGCATACGCCTTCCGATTCGATATAATCCCGATAGCAGCCCCAATCCTGCATGAATTCCGTCTGCACAGCCTCCCCGCCCGCAACGGTAAACGCCGCCTCGTGCGTGTCTTCCGCCTCAAACGGGCTTTGCCATTTCGCCTTGAAGTACAGCGCGTTGAGAAGCACAAGCATCACATCGTCCTGATATGGTTCCTCGCGCAGCGAAGGAATGAGGCCGTTGGTGTTCTTTTTTACCCAATCATTGATGGCCGCAACTGCCTCTTGTGTGGAAAGATCGGCCGAGATCGCCTCTGCACCCATCGCAGCCTTAACCGCATTGAGCCAGCTTTCCTCCACAACAAGCGCTTCACAGGTGTCGATCCACGCGGAATTGGCGATGGAAAGCTCTGTGCTGCCCGCATTTTCTGTAAGCGCCTGCGCAAGCCCCGCGCAAAGCGCGTCCAGTTCCGCGCCCGAAAGGCCGAGCAGCGCACCAAATTCTGCAAGCGTATCCCCTGCTGCGCCGTCTGCCGCCATGGCGAGCGCAAAATACGCCGAAAGCGGGGAAATGACGGGGTTTTCCGCATCGAGCTTCATCGCCTCCGCCACGAGAAGCGCTCCAAACTGCGTAATGGCTGCCGCATTTGCGGTTTCTCCCTGCACCGCAGCAGGCGCAAGGTTTGCCGTCAGGTTTGTGGTTATGGGTTTGGAGTTTCCCTGCGATCCGGAGTTCGGTGCGTGCTGTGCGCCTGGCGCACCCGCAGCGCAGCCAGAAAAGAGCAGCGCGCACACAAGGCAAAACGCCCCGCATGCGCGGTAGGTTCTTTTGATCCGTTTCATGTTGCACTTCCTCCTCTGCATTTCCTGTTTATACTAAAAAACGCAGAAGCAGGCCGCAAAGTTGCAGTTTTTCAGCAATAGGCCGTAAAAAGTCCGGCGCGCAGGTCGCTCCATTCTTCAAGGACAAAATCCCGCACCTTGCGCGCCGCCGGCGGCAGCGTGCCGCTCTTGCGCCAGGCAAGGAATACCGAGCGGTAGGTGCGCCGATCCGAAATCGGGATGGCCGTCACAGGCTGCAGCTGCATCGCGGGTACCTTTGGCATCACCGTGACGCATCCCCCGATGCTCACAAATTGCAGCGCGCTGTTGCACTCCTGCGTTTCATATGCAATGTGCAGCGGCACGCCTTCATCGGAAAACAGCTCCTCCACCGTGGCGCGCAGGCCGCTGCTCTTGTGCAGCAACACCATTTTTTCGTTTGCAAGATCGCGCACAGATACGCTTTCATATCCTGCGAGCCTGTGCCCGTTCGGCACCACGGCATAAAGGGCCTGCTCGCCGATCTTTGCACATTCCACATCGCTGTCCGCTGTAACGCAAAAGGCAAGGTCAATCCTGCCTGCCTTAAGCTCGGTGAGCAGATCGCTGTTCATGTGCTGTGCAAAATGGAAGGTGATGCCGGAATCCGGGTATTTTTTTTGGAACCCCTCCACAATCGAAGGGATGAAATCCGAAGAAATGCTGTAAAAATACCCAAGCGTAACCGTCCCGCCCGCAGGGTCAAGCACCATTTGCCGCGTCATGCGCACGCCTTCCTCCAGCGTTGCAAGCACACGGTTCACATAGGTAAGGAAAAACTCGCCGTACGGCGTAAGAAAAACGCGTTTGTTTTTTTTGGAAAACAACGGGATGCCCAGGTCTTTTTCCAGCTCTGCAATGGCATAGCTCAGGCTTGGTTGGGAGATGTGCAGTGCCTCGGCCGTTTTTGTGTAGTTGAGTGCGCCGGCAAGCGCCTGAAAATAGCGAAGCTGCATCAATGTCATAAATGCCACCACCCTTCATATGTCCGGCGAACCCGGTTATTTTTATTATAAAGCCTTGCGGCCGGGTCCGCAAGAAGTCAATAGGATTTCTCTATAATAAAACCTCAAAAGATGTATTGGACGTTGACGCATGTGCGGAAATATAATTAAGCTAACAACCAAGGGGACTTATGCTCCCCGGAACAGGAAACAAACGAACGCACCGGATAACATACGAAAAGGAGCATCATTACCATGGCAGAAAGAGAAATCACGTTGGAAGAAATCGAAATGCTGGACGATCTGTTCGCCCGCGCGCAAGCTGCCGCGAAGGTCATTGAGACATACGATCAGGAGCGCGTCGATCAGCTGATTCAGGCTGTGGCCTGGTCCGTTATCAACCTGCAAACCTGGAAGCCGCTTGCCTATCAGGCAGTTGAAGAGACTCGCCTGGGCGACCCTGTCGGCAAAGTCGGCAAGCGCAACAAGGCCAAGGGTATCCTGCGCGATGCACTGCGTGCAAAGAGTGTGGGCATGATCGAAGAAATCCCGGAAAAAGGCATTGCCAAGTATGCAAAGCCCGTGGGCGTCATCGCTTCCCTTGTCCCCACGACGAATCCTGTCGTCACCCCTGTCGGCCAGGCCATTTATGCCATTAAGGCCCGTGACGTTGTGATTTTCTCGCCCCATCCGCGTGCCAAGGGCGTCACGAAAAAAGCCATTGACATCATGCGTGAAACGCTCGTGCGGGAAGGCGCCCCGGCGGACATCCTCCAATGCATCGAAAAGCCCAGCATCCCCGTCACCAAAGAGCTGATGGCGCGTGCGAACCTTGTCATCGCCACAGGCGGCCGGCCGATGGTCAAATCCGCTTACAGCTCCGGCACCCCGGCTTACGGCTCCGGCGCGGGCAACTCCACGATGATTATCGACGAGACCGCGGACGTAAAGGAAGCGGCCATGAACACCCGCATCAGCAAGTATTCCGACTTTGGCTCCGGCTGCTCCTGCGATGGCAACCTGGTGATTCACGCTTCCGTTTACGATGCAATGGTTGAAGCGCTCAAAGCCGAAGGCGGCTACCTTGCAAACAAGCAGGAAGCAGAGGCGCTCAAGAAGGTTATGTGGGATGAAAACGGCCACCGTCTGCCGGACACCGTTGCCATCTCCGCACAGAAGCTCGCGGAGGCCGCCGGCTTCACCATCGGCAGCGAATATAAGTTCATCATGGTTGACGGCGAAAACAAAATCGGCAAGGAGCACTTCTTCTCCTCCGAAAAGCTCACCACGCTGCTTGCGCTCTTCAAATATGACGGCGAATTCGAGAATGCGCTCGATATGATGCGCGCAATCTATAATGTGGGCGGCAAAGGCCATTCCTGCGGCATCTATTCCTTCAACGACGAGCACATTCACCGCCTTGCGCTGGCCGCGCCCGTCAGCCGCATCATGGTGCGCCAGCCGCAGAACAAGGCAAACGCCGGTTCTTTCACCAACGGCATGCCGATGACCTCCTCCATGGGCTGCGGCACTTGGGGCGGTAATATCGTTTCCGAAAACATCGCGCTCAAGCATTACATGAACACCACCTGGGTCGCGCGCACCATCCCCGAAGACAAGCCCTCTGATGAGGAGCTCTTCGGCAAGTATTACGATCCCGCACTGGATCAGGAATAACCAAATGATTTTTCGGGCGGGCCGGCATGCAGAAGCTGTGATGCCGGTTCGCCCATCCCTGCAGTTAAACCGGTAAAATTAATTCCAAGGAGTATACCCCATGATTCAACCCATCCAGATCCGCAACGTAGAAATCGGCAGCGGCGTGCCGAAGGTCATCGTCCCTATCGTTGGCAAAACAGAGGAAGCCATCCTTGCAAAAGCAGGCGAGATCGCCTCTATGCCCATTCATACAGTTGAATGGCGCGTGGATTTCTACGACGATGTATTTGACACGGAAAAGACGCTTGCAACCCTGAAAAAGCTGCGCTGTGCGCTCGGCACGCTTCCGCTGTTGTTCACCTTCCGCACCAAAAAGGAAGGCGGCGAGAAGGAGATCACCATGGAGCAGTACACTGCGCTGAACCTTGCCGTTGCAGCAAGCGGAGATGCGGACTTGATCGACGTTGAAATCTTCTCCGGCGACGGCGTTGTGAAAGCAAATATCGACGGCATCCACAAGGCGGGCGCGCTTGTGGTTGGTTCCAACCACGATTTCTTTGCTACCCCGGAAAAGGACGATATTGTTTCCCGCCTGCGCAAGATGCAGGAGATGGGCGCGGACATTCCGAAAATCGCCGTAATGCCCAAGAGCACTGCGGACGTGCTCACCCTGCTTGCCGCAACGGCCGAAATGCATGAAACCTATGCCGACAGGCCGATTATCACCATGTCCATGAGCGCAAAGGGCGTAATCAGCCGGCTTTCCTGCGAGGCGTTTGGCTCCGCAATGACCTTCGGCGCCGTTGGGCAGGTTTCCGCTCCCGGCCAGATTCCCGTGGAGCAGCTCAGGCAGGTGCTTGATATCCTGCACAGCGCGCTGTAACTTGAAGCGCTCCCCGCCGGCCAACAGCCGGGCGGGCATACCCGGCAAAGGAGGTTCCCCAGAACATGAAGTTTGCTGAAAAGATCACGCTTTGCGAGGTCGGCCTCCGGGACGGCCTGCAAAACGAAAAGGCGCTCCTCTCCGTGGAGGATAAGCTTTCGCTCGCCCGTGCAGCGATCGCTTCGGGCTTCCCGGTGATCGAGCTTGGCTCATTCGTAAGCCCCAAAGCCGTGCCGCAAATGGCGGATACGGATGAATTATACCGCCGGCTGGGCGATGTGCCCGGCGTGGAACTGCGCGCGCTCATCGCCAACAAGCGCGGCGTGGAACGCGCGGCCGCCTGCGGCTGCAAAAAAGTGAAGCTCAACGTTTCCGCAAGCCGCGGGCACAACCTTGCCAACCTGAACAAAACGCCGGAAGAAAGCGTCGCGGGCTTTGCGGACTGCGTGAAGGCAGCGAGAGATGCCGGCATCGCGGTTTCCGGCTCCATCTCCATGCCTTTTGGCTCGCCCTGGGAACGCTTCACTCCGGTTGAAGATGTGCGTTCCATTGTGGATGCATATCTTGCCGTCGGCGTGGAAGAAATCTCCCTTTCCGATGCTTCCGGCATGGCGGTTCCCACAAGCGTTTACAGCTTGTTTTCCAACATGGGGCAAGCGTATCCGAACGTGACCTGGTGGTTCCATTCCCACAACACGCGCGGCACAGCCATGGCGAACATCATCGCCGCCATGGAAGCCGGCATCACGCGTATGGACTGTTCCTTTGCGGGGCTCGGCGGCTGCCCGTTCGTGCCCGGCGCGGCGGGGAACATCGCGTCCGAGGACGTTGTTCACATGCTATATGAAATGGGCGTTGAAACCGGCATTGACCTTGACGCCTGCATCGCTACCGCGCGCCTTGCCGCGGAGCTTACCGGCCACGGCGGCGAAAGCTATATCCTGCGCGCAGGAAAATCCAGCGACCTGATTAAGAAATAACCCACAAAATTCCCCTTTTAAGGAGATTTAATCAAGCATGAAAAAACTCGTATCCGACTTAATGGTAGATTACCTGGAGCGCCGCGGCGTGGAATACATCTTCGGCCTTTGCGGACATACCGTCATCGGCTTTTTGGATGCGCTCTCCCGCAGCGAGAAGATTAAGTATATCTCTGTGCGCCATGAGCAGATCGCCGCAACCGCGGCGGACGGTTATGCCCGCGTAAAGCATAAGGCCGCCGTTGTCCTTTCTCACCTTGGCCCCGGCATCACCAACACCGTAACCGGCATTGCCAATGCGGCGGTTGATTCCATCCCGCTTGTGCTCATCGCGGGTGATGTGCCGAGCTATTATTTCGGCAAGCATCCCCATCAGGAAGTGAATATGCATGCGGATGGCTCCCAATATGAAATCCTCCGTCCCATCGTAAAGCGCGCCTGGCGCATTGACGATCCTGAAGCGCTGCCGGAAATCCTCGACAAGGCCTTCCGCCTTGCGGAAAGCGGCCGCCCGGGCCCTGTGCTGATCGACGTGCCGATGGACATGTTCTCCCGCGAGATTGATACCGACCTGTTTGCGCGCACCTATCGTGACAGCGACTGCACCATCAAGCCCGCGCTTGCTCCTTCCGCTGTGCGGGAAATCGCAAAGCGCCTTGTGGAAGCAGAGCGTCCGGTGATCCACGCGGGCGGCGGTGTGCTGCTTGCGCAGGCCTCCGAAGAGCTTGCTGCGCTTGCTGAATTCCTGGATATCCCGGTTTCCCGCACCCTGATGGGCCAGGGATGCCTTTCCGACCGGCATCCGCTCATGGTCGGGCAGACCGGCTTCTGGGGCCTTGACTTTACGCATGAGCTTACCACCAATGCGGATGTTATCCTCGGCCTCGGCACCCGCTTCGCGGAGGCCGATTGCTCCAGTTGGTATCCGGGCGTAACATTCAATCCGGAAAAGACGACCTTCCTGCAAATTGATATCGACCCCACCGAAATCGGCCGCAACTACCCCGTGGCCGTGGGCGCGGTGGCCGATCTGAAGGAAGCCCTGCCGCAAATCCTTGAGGAAGTGAAAAAACTCTGCCCGAACGGCAAGAGCAACCCTGAGCTGCGCCGCCGCATCGCGGAAACGAAGGCAGCTTTTAAAGAATCCAACCGCGCCATCGCGGAGGACAGCCGCTTCCCCATGACCCCGCAGCGCATTCTCAAGGATGTGAAGGAAGTCATTCCTGAAGATTCTCTGATTTATACGGATGTGGGCTGGAACAAAAACGGTGTTGCACAGCAATTTGATATCACCATCCCCGGCTCCATCCACCACAGCTCCGGTCTTGCGACGATGGGCTTCGGCTCCTCCGCCATTCTGGGCGGCAAGCTGGCTGCGCCGGACAAGGTCGTGCTCACGCTTGTTGGCGACGGCGGCTTCGGCACGAACCCGAGCTGCATCGCAACCGCTGTGGAGCAAAACATTCCCGTTATCTGGATTGTGATGAACAACTCCGCGTTCGGCACCATTGCCGGCCTTGAATATGCGAATTACAGCACGCGCTTCGGCACCACCTTCCACACGCCGGACGGCGCGTCCTATACCCCCAACTGGGCGGAAATTGCCAAGGGCTATGGCATCAAAGCAGTGCGCATTGAAAGCGCGGATCAGTTTAAACCCGCGCTTGAGGCGGCAATCGCTTCCGGAGAACCATATCTGCTGGATGTGCCGATGGAGAACATCGCCGTTCCTACGCCGGGCTGCTGGAACATCAACGACATTTACACCCCCAAAGCCAACGTTGTTGAAGGTAAGGTCGTGCGCGGTGCGGATGGTAAGTTTACGCCTCCCACGCACTCCAAGTCCCACAAATAAGCGCAACATGCTCTTTGTTTTCCCCTTTTGTCAAAACGCCACCTGCGGAAGCAATCCGCGGGTGGCGTTTTGATGGTTTCTGCGCCCATACGGCACAAAGCAGTTAAACTGTGCTCTTCAAATATTCATCGAACAATGCCGTGTTCTTAATGATGTAATTTGCAAAGCTGTCCGCAGCGCGGGAAAGATATCTTGATTTGCGCCATGCCAGCACAATGGGACGCGGCGGGATCTCGTCTTTAATCCTGAGCACCTTAACCGGGCTCGCATGCTCCCCAAGCGGCTTCGGTATCAGCGCGATCCCGAAGTTGGCCGACACAGAGCTGAAAATTATGTTATCGTTCGTCGTTTCAAAGATCACCTTGGGCTTGAATCCCGCATCGCGGAACAGCTGATCTATATACCCCCGAATTTGGCATCTGCTTTCATATGTAATAATGTTTTCATTTCTCAGTTGCGAAAGGTGAATCTCCTTATAGCGCGCAAGGGGATGCCTGTTTGAAACGATAATCACAGTTTCATGGTACCCAATGGTGTGGTATCCGAACATGGGGTTGTCTATTTGGGTTGTAAAAGCAAGGTCGCTGGTTCCGTTTGAGATAGCCTCTTCAATTTCGGTTGTGGAGGCCGAGAAAAACCGAAAGTGCGGCTGAATTTTGCCTGCCTCCTCATAATAACGGGAGATGGCATAGGTGACCAGGTCGTTCAAAGAGCTGAAATAGCTCACCGAAATCATGCCGGACTCCGGGTCGGTCATGTCTTTCAGTTTGGATTGCGCTTCACTTAACAGGGAGAGCGCAGGCTCAACATATTGAAGAAGCATCTCCCCGAAGGGGGTCAGCGTTATATTGCGGCCGTTGCGGATCAAAAGCGGCGCATTCAGCTCCCGTTCAAGCTCATTGATCGAATGGCTCAAGGTGGATTGCGTCACCCGCAGCTGTTCCGAAGCGCGCGTATAACTCTGTTTTTGCACGATTGCGCAAAAATAGTTCAACTGTTGCAAATTCATGAAATCACCTCATATCATTCTACCATGTCCTCCCGCATTCAGCAATGAAATTTGATATATTCATGATAAAATTTCATATAATTCCTCGAATCCCCTATACCATCTCCAAAGAACAGATGGTATAATTATGACGAAAACTATACTATGCTTGAGGGGGAATCAGGCAGATTTTGGATCGGAATTCGCCGGATTGTTTTTTGAATGCTCTCTTTGCGTAAAGTTACCTGAATTTCCATTGCAGCGACCCACGCATGGGAACTTCTCTTTACGCAGCGCAGCACCGGAAGCGCTCACCGATCCCGCCAAAGCCCCCTCTCTCCAACGGCACAGGCCAACGATCCCATCAATTTCAACTTATGAGGTGAAAGCATGATAACCGTTCATACAAAACTTGTCGCTTTGTTAGGAACCCCCCTGGCACAGTCGTTATCCACGCTTATGCAGAATGCGGCATTCCGTTCCTGCGGTCTGGATTATGAATATTTCCCGGTTGAAACCACCGAGCAATCTCTTGCGCCCATTGTTGCGGGAATCCGGCACATGAATTTTGCGGGATTTGGCGTCACCAAACCCGACAAGGTCGCTGTTATCAAGCATTTGGATGAGCTTGATGAATTTGCCGCAAAAATGGGCGCCGTGAATACGGTTGTAATCGGCGAAGGCGGCAAGCTGAAAGGATACAACACGGACGGTGTCGGCTTCCTCCGCTCTCTTGGCGAACATTATGCAAAGCCGCTTTCCGAAAGCATTTTCGTGTGCCTGGGCGCAGGCGGTGCGGCAAGGGCAATTTGCAGTTCCCTTGCATATCGCGGTGCGGCGAAGATCATCGTGAGCAGCCTGTTTGACTGGGAAAGTGAGCAGTTGGTTCAGGACATCAACGCAAACTTCGCCCCCGTTGCTTCCATGATTCCGTGGGGAGAGCAGCAAGCGTTGCTCCATGCGGCAGAACCTGCTGACATGATCATTAACGCGACTGGCGTTGGCATGGGCGCCCATGTAGGCGAATCCCCTGTAGACAAAGCGATCTTCCGCCCGGGTATGGTCGCCTTTGATGCCGCTTACAACCCGTCTGTCACCAAATTCCTGGCGGATGCCGCAGACTGCGGCTGCACCACGTTTAACGGCCTCGGGATGCTCCTGTATCAGGGGACTGCCCAGTTTGAGTTGTGGACGGGAACGCAGGCGCCTGTTGACCTGATGCGGCAGACCCTGGAAGAAAGCATCGGAAGTAAAGCTTAAAAGCTTAAAAGGAGGTTCTATATGAACGCAAAAATTTACCCCAGCTCGATTCAAGGAGAAATCAGCGTTCCCAGTTCTAAGAGCCATACGATTCGCGCGCTCATTATCGCAACGCTCGCAGGCGGCCGCTCCTATATTCGCAATCCGCTGCTGAGCGACGATTGCAAAGCCGCCATGCGGATTGCCGGGCAGTTCGGCTCCACCGTAACGGCAGAAGACGGCGTATGGATTGTGGACGGCCCGGTAGACGGCCTCAAAACGCCGGATGACATCGTCAATGTCGACAACTCCGGCACAACGCTGTATTTTATGACGTCGGTTGCAGCATTGCTGCGTGATTACACCGTGTTCACGGGGGATAAGTCGATCCGCAAGCGTCCCGTGCAACCGCTCCTTACTGCCTTGAACCAGCTTGGCGCCCAGTCTTCCACCACCCGTGAAGGAAATGCCTGCGCTCCGTTTTTCATCAAAGGGCCGATCCATGGCGGCGAAGTGAACGTGCCCTGCACAACATCCCAGTACATTTCCTCGCTCATGATTGCCGCCCCTATGTGCGATGGAAATATCCGCATCACCACCGACCATCCGGCAGAAATTCCGTACCTGGACATGACCATCAAGTGGCTCAAGGAAGCGGGCATTCAGGTGACTTATGATGAAAAGGAGCACAAGTTCTTTGAAATCAAGGGCAACCAGAAGTACAAGGCTTTCGATAAGTACATGCCCAGCGATTGGTCCAGCGTGGCCTTCCCGACCGTAGCTGCTTTGACCCCCGGCTCCAACCTCACCATCCGCAACATGGATTTCAAGGACAGCCAAGGGGACGCAGTGGTGATTGATCACCTCATCCGCATGGGAGCGGACATTCAGAAAGATGAAACTTCGGGAGACCTGATCATCCATGGCGGCAAACAACTGCACGGCATCTCCATGGATTTAAAGAACACGCCCGATGCTCTCCCCATCCTTTGCGTGGCAGGCTGCATGGCGGACGGCACAACGGTGTTGGACAATGTCGCCGGTGCGCGGCTGAAAGAGACCGACCGCGTCTCCGTTATGACGGAAGCACTCTCCCTCATGGGGGCGGACATTTCCGCAACGGAAAACACCATCACGATTCATGGCGGCAAAAAACTCCGCGGCTGCGTGCAGGATAGCCACGGCGACCACCGCATTGCAATGGCGCTTACCGTAGCTGGCATGAGTGCGGAGGGCTGCACCGAAATTACGGGCGCCGAATGTGCGAGCGTTACCTTCCCCAACTTCTACCCCAAAATGCAGTCCTGCGGCGTAAAGATCGAATTGGACTGACCGCACCATTGCAGAATTGCCGCGCCGTTCCTTCTTCTGGGCAGTGCCCACACAGGAAAAGTTCGTGTGGCGTGCTGAAAAATATGGCGAAATCTGCGACAATGTGGTAGAGTTGTTTTCGGAATTCCAGCCGTCTCCGCTGAACCTGCGTTCGGCATACCGGATGTGCTGTTTTCCATGTGATGATCGCTAGACGATCTCAAACCAAATGCGGAATAAATCTGTTCGTTCAGGTTTTATTCAATTTTAAAACAGGAGGAACCAAATGAAAAAGTTACTTGTTCTTGCTTTGGCTTTCATGATGCTTCTGAGCGTCATCGCCTGCTCGAACCCCACAACTTCGGACCCCACCCCCGACCCCGGCCAAACGAATGCCGAGGCGACTCCCGCTCCCACGGATGCTCAGGGCGCCGAGGAGACCCCGGCTGCTCCGTCTGCTGTTCGTAAAGAGAACCTGGTGGTTGCGCTTCAGGCAGAGCCCCAGACCATCGATCCCTACGCTGCGTCCCATGACACGACCTTCATCAGCTCGGAAGCTGTTTTTGAGTCCCTGCTTAAGTCCGTGGACGGTGAACTGGTTCCCTGGCTTGCAACCGGTTACGAACAGGTTGACGATCTGACCATCAAGTTCACGCTCCGCGACGATGTTTATTTCCATGACGGCAATAAGATGACTGCGGATGACGTTGTGTTCTCCCTGTGCTACGGCGCAACCAGCAACTTCACGAGCACGCTCTTCGGCGCGATCGACACCGAGAACACCAAAGCGCTCGACGAGCAGACCGTTGAACTGAAGCTGAAGTATCCCTATGCTCCTCTGTTTGAGGCAATTGCCAGCCATCGCGGCGCGATCCTTAGCAAGACCGCTTATGAAACCATGGGCGCCGACGCGTTTGGCCGTGCTCCTGTTGGCACCGGCCCCATGATGTTCAAGGAGTGGGTCAGCGGCGACAGGATCGAACTCACCGGCTTTGAACAATACTGGGGTGAGAAGCCTGCGTTTGACAACATGACCATTCGCTTCATCCTTGAGGCTTCTTCCCGCACTGTTGAGCTTGAGACCGGCGGTGTTGACATCGCGTTCCAGCTCTCCCCTGTTGACTGGAGCCGCCTGGAAGAGAACCCCGACACGAAGATGCTCACCGGTAACTCCATGGGCATGACCTACCTCTGCTTCAACAACTCCAACGAGCTGTACGGCAACGAACTGATCCGCAAGGCGATCGCCTATGCTATCAACGTTGAGGCCGTCGCCAAGACCGCTTACCAGGGTCAGGCAGATGCAGCCGATGGTTTCATTGCACGCAGCATCCCGGGCTACAAGAAAGTCGGTCCCTGGGAATACAACCCCGAAAAGAGCAAGGAACTGCTGAAGCAGGCCGGTTATGAAAACGGTCTTGAAGTGAAGTTCGTGACCTTCCAGCAGCAGTATTACAATGCCTGCATCGAAGTGATCCAGAGCATGCTGCAGGAAGTCGGCATCACCTGCACCATCGAGATGGTCGACCTTGCCACCTTTACTTCCATGAACAACAACGGCGAACTGCCCATGACCGTTATGGCGAACAGCGCCGCGATCCCGGATCCCGCCAGCGCTCTGGTTGCGTGGCCTCTTGCCCGCACCATTTCGCTGCGCCACAACGACCAGCACATTCAGGACCTGCTTGATCAGGGCGAGCGTGCTTACGCTATGGAAGATCGCATTAAGATCTACGGCGAGCTGCAGGATTACCTCTGGGAGAAGCTCTACCTCCTCCCGCTGGCATACCCCATCACCGGTTATGGCGCCCGCTCCAACATCGAAAACTTTGATTTTGTCCCGACCGGCATCCCTGATTTTGCCGCGATCACCTTCGCAGAGTAATTAGCTCCGCTTTCTCAACGCATTGGGGCGCCCGGTCTCCTTGGGGGTGCCGGGCGCCCCAATTATGCACTTTTGACCGGATAATCCGGCATTTTATCCTCTAAAGGAGGCAAGTGATGCTACGCTACATAGCAAAAAGAATTTTTCTAATGATTCCGGTTTTGCTCGGCATTAGTTTTGTTATTTTTTTACTGATGTATTTCACCCCCGGCGATCCGGCCCAAATGATCCTCGGCGATTTGGCCACAAAGGAAGAGGTTGAGGCGCTCCGGGAGGAGATGGGCCTTAACGACGGCTTTTTTGAACGTTATTTCCGGTATATGGGCGACCTGCTCAAGGGCGACCTTGGCACCTCTTATACCACAAAGGTCCCCGTTTGGGATGAAATTTCCGCTCGACTTCCGGTCACAGCTAAAGTAGCTTTCTTTGTCATTATCTTTGCTGTGCTCATAGGCGTTCCAATCGGAATTCTTTCGGCTGTCCGGCAATACACCATTATCGACAGCATCACCCGCGTTATGGCGCTGCTTGGAATCACCATGCCCAGCTTCTGGTTTGCATTGCTTTTGGTTCTATTGTTCTCCGTAAAGCTTGGCTGGCTTCCCGCTTCCGGCCTGTATGGCCCGGCTTATTATGTGCTTCCCATCATAAGCATCAGCGCAGCTTCCGTAGCAATTATCACGCGCACTGCGCGTTCCAGCATGTTGGAAGTAATCCGGCAGGATTATATCGACACTGCCCGCGCAAAGGGCCAGAAAGAGCGCGTTGTTCTTTTTAAGCATGCCCTTTTGAACGCTTTAATTCCAATTCTCACCGTTGTGGGAATCCAGTTCGCCGGCAGCTTAGGCGGCGCAGTTGTAAACGAACAGGTCTTTGCAATCCCCGGCATCGGAAAGCTGATGGTGGATGCCATCAAAGCGAGGAACTATCCTCTCGTTACGGGTTCCGTGCTGGTTCTTTCCCTCCTGCAAAGCTTGGTAAACCTCTTTATTGACCTACTGTACGCCTTTGTCGACCCACGCATTCGCTCCCAGTACAGCAGGGGCAAAAAGAAAACAAAAGCGCTCAACGGCGCGGTTACCGCCGGTGCCGGGACAGCGGCAGGCAAAGGGGAGTGATTCGCTATGAAGAAAAAAGGAACCGAACAGGGTCATATTAAAAAACGCAGCCAATTCCAGGAAACGTGGAAGCGGCTTTCAAAAAACCGGCTTGCAATGGTTGGGCTTGCAATCCTTGCCGTACTGATCATTACAGCGATTTTCGCCGACCTCATTGCCCCTTATCCCTATGACAAACAGGATTATATGGCAACGCTTCAGTCGCCCTCCTGGGAGCACCTGATGGGAACCGATGAGTACGGCCGTGATATCTTCAGCCGCGTAGTCTACGGCAGCCGCACCTCCCTGTATGTTGGCTTCATTTCCCTGATGGGCGGCGCGTTGATCGGATGCATTTTCGGCGCAATCGCAGGCTTTTTCGGCGGAAAAACCGACAATATCATCATGCGCACCTGCGATGTGCTCCACGGCATTCCGCAGATCGTTCTTGCCATCGCCATCGCTTCAACGATTGGCCCAGGCATAACCAGCGCGCTCATTGCCGTTGCGGTCAGTTCCGTGCCGAATTTCGCGCGTGTTGTCCGTGCCGCGACCATGACCGTGCGCGATCAGGAATACGTGGAAGCTTCCCAGTCTTTGGGCGGCAATAACACGCATATTATTGTTCGCCACATTTTCCCCAACATTCTCGCCCCCATCATTGTGCAGGCAACGCTTGGCATTGGTAAATCCATTTTGCTCTGCGCGTCTTTGAGCTTCCTTGGCCTGGGCGTTCAGCCGCCTATGCCGGAATGGGGCAGCATGCTTTCAAATGCCAGAACCTTTATGCGTGACTATTCTTACATGGTCATTTCCCCGGGCATTGCCATTATGCTGACTGTTCTTGCGCTGAACCTCTTTGGCGACGGCCTGCGCGACGCATTGGATCCCAAGCTGAAGAAATAAGGGAGAAACACGATGGAAACGAAAAACAAACTCTTAGAAGTCAAAGATTTATCCATCCACTACTTCACGGATGAAGGAGTGGTGCGCGCGGTGAACAACATTGATTTTGAACTTGCGCGCGGTGAAACGATGGGATTGGTCGGTGAAACCGGTGCAGGCAAAACCACCACGGCACGCGGCATCATGGGCCTGGTTCCCAACCCTCCAGGGCGTGTTGTAAGCGGCGAAATTCTGTTTGAGGGCAAGGATCTGCTGAACGCTTCAAAGCTGCAGATGCGTCTGCACCGCGGCAAAGACTTTTCCATGATTTTCCAGGATCCAATGACGTCCTTGAACCCCATTTTAACCGTGGGCGACCAGATCGCAGAAGTGATCCGCCTCCACGAAAAGCTTTCGCACAAAGATGCCAACCGCAAAGCGGCCGAAATCCTCGAAATGGTTGGCATTCCGGCGGAGCGCATGTCAGAATATCCGCACCAGTTTTCCGGCGGCATGAAGCAGCGCGTTGTCATCGCCATTGCGCTTGCATGCAGCCCGAAGCTTATCATCGCGGATGAGCCGACAACCGCGCTGGATGTCACCATCCAGGCGCAGGTGCTGGAGCTTATGCGCGACCTGCAGGAAAAGCTGGGCACCGCAATGCTGCTGATCACGCATGACCTCGGCGTTGTTGCGGACACCTGCAACAAGGTTGCAATTATGTATGCCGGACAGATTGTGGAAATGGGATCCCTGGAAGACGTATACGATAATACAAAGCATCCGTACACAAAGGGCCTTTTTGGATCGCTGCCAAGCCTGTCAATCAAAAGCAAACGCCTTGTTCCCATTGACGGCTTGATGCCCGACCCGGTGGATCTGCCTTCAGGCTGCCCATTCCACCCTCGCTGCCCCGATTGTATGGAAAGTTGTAAATCCCGCATGCCCGTTAAGACAGAAGTTTCGCCGGGACATTATGTACGGTGCCTTCGCTGTGAATAAGGCGAGTGATGGAGGTCAGGATGTCAAATACATTGATTGAAGTTCAGAATTTAAAAAAGTATTTTAAAACCAACCATGGCATGCTCCACGCGGTTGATGATGTCAGCTTCACCATTGAGCAGGGCCAGACCTTGGGCGTTGTGGGTGAATCCGGGTGCGGTAAATCCACATTGGGCCGGGTCATCATCAAGCTTCTTGAGGCAACCGAAGGCAAAGTTCTGTTCCATGGCGAGGATATTACGGCGCGCCCAAGCTCGCTTGATGACCGCCGCAGGATGCAGATGATCTTTCAGGACCCGTTTTCTTCCCTGAACCCGCGCATGTCCGTCAGCCAGATCATTGCGGAGCCCCTTCAGATTCACCATGTCTGCAAAAGCAAGGAAGATCTGGATAAGCGCATCCGTGATCTGATGGACACGGTTGGCCTTGCGGAGCGTTTTACCAACGCATATCCGCATGAGCTGGACGGCGGCCGCCGCCAGAGGATCGGCATTGCGCGCGCGCTTGCCTTGGACCCTGAATTCATCGTCTGTGACGAACCGGTTTCCGCTCTGGATGTATCCATTCAGGCTCAAATTTTGAATTTGATGCAGGATTTGCAGGAGGAGCGCAAGTTTACCTATATGTTCATCACGCATGATATGTCCGTTGTGAAGCATATCTCCAACAGCATCATCGTGATGTACCTCGGCAACATGGTTGAAAAATCCGATGCGGACGAGCTGTTTGAGCACACGCTCCACCCCTATTCCAAGGCGCTGCTTTCCGCAATTCCCGAACCCAATATTCACAAGGAGCGCAGGCGCACCATCCTGAGAGGCGAGATCACCTCCCCGATCGATCCCGAACCCGGCTGCCGCTTTGCTGCGCGCTGTGCTTATGCAACCGAAGAATGCTCGTGCCAGACCCCCGAGCTTGAAGAGGTTCTGCCGAAACATTATGTGGCGTGCCACCATGTTTGCGCAATCAACGGCCTAAAGTAAGGAGAACGAATGGAACAGAGCTATTTTCGTACAATCGCCGAGCATTTTGTCCATTGTACTGTAACGGATTTTGATCAGGAGACCCTGCATCAGGTTGGTCGTTCCCTTGTGAACTACCTCGGCGGCAGCATTTATACGGCTTCCCATCAGAGCTGCGCAAAATTGCTTGCGTTTATCCGGACAACGGAACCTGCCGGCAGCGGTAAAGCCTCCATATGGGCGGACCCCCAGCCGGCAGCGCCCGCAATCGCCGCGTTTTCCAACGCATGCCGCCTTTCCAGCCTCGAGCTGAATGACGGCACCAAGGCATCCGCGCATCCCGGCATTTACGTCTGGTCCTCCGTGCTCGCAACCTATGAGCAATATGGCGGAAGCGTTGCCGATGTCGTGCGTTCGGTCGTATTCGGATATGATGTCTGCACGCGCATGGCCATGCTGGCCATCGACCGCATCCGGGAGCTTGGCCTGCATAACCCCGGCTTTGTCGGCGGGCTTGGCGCCGTTGCTGCAGCCGGCCTGATGCGCGGCCTGAGCCTTGACCAGCTCTGCAACGCTTTCGGCATTGCGGCGGCGTTGTTGCCGGTATGCCCCTTCGTCAGCTTTGTTGAAGGTGCGGATACCAAGGACTTATACGGCGGTTGGGGCGTCCATCTTGCCATGTTTGCCGTCGATGCGGCACAGCGTGGGCTGACGGGTGCCGAACATGTGCTTGACGGCATCAAGTCCCTCAGCACCGTATTTCAGGGTGACGCCGGGAAAGAGATCGCGTTTGGGAAACCCTATCTCATCAATTGGCTTTCCATCAAGCAATATCCGGCGTGCTTTGCGGTTAATCCGGCAGTAAATGCAGCGTTTGCCCTGCAGGAAAAATACAACATCGACACCGCGGAAATTGAGTCGGTGCTCGTGGATTCCTATCCGTATTCTTACGATCTGAACAACGGCGTTGGGCGTAATCCCAATACCACCTCCGGGCGGCTTTCCCTGTATTATACCGTTGCGGTAGCGCTGATCGAGCGTTCGCTTACGCCGGATGCGTTTACTGCCGAAAAGCTGAAAGATCCAAAATATGCGGAACTGCGCGGCAAAATTACTGCAAAACGCCATGACGCCTATGGGGATGGTCCAAAAGGAATCCGTGCCTGCATTGTTGAAGTCCGCATGAAGGATGGCCGCGTTTATCAAATGGAATATAACGCCACCGACGTTCATGTGGTATATTCGGACGAAATGCTTTATGAAAAGTATTGCGGCCTCACAAGGGATGCTTTGGCACCCGATCAGCAGAAGAGCCTGTATGACTATGCCATGGCAGTAGCCAGGCAGGAGGATTTGTCTTACTTGCTGAACGCCATGCGTGCGCTTCCCAAAATCGGCTGACGCTTTCATCCACAGGGGGATTAAAATGCAGGTATTCCACGAACAATTAAATACCGCAGTTTTAGGGGAATATGATATTATTGTTGCCGGCGGCGGCGTTGCAGGCGTCTGCGCCGCCGTTGCGGCGCGGCGCGCCGGAATCAAGCGAGTGCTTTTGCTCGAAAAGGGCATCCTTTTCGGCGGTCTTGCCACACAGGGATTGATTTCCCTTTATGAACCCATCTGCGATGGAAAAGGGCATAAAATCATATACGGCATGGGTGCGGAGCTGATGAAGCTGTGCATGCGTTACGGTCCGGATGTTTTGCCTGAACAGTGGCGCGACGATCCGGATACGGCTTCCCCGGATGGCGGGAAATATAAAACCTTTTTTTCGCCGGCCATGTTCGCTATGGCGTTGGATGAATTTGTGCTGGATGCCGGCGTAGAAATCCTGTTTGACACGCAGGTTGTAGCTCCCGTCATGGAACAGAAGCAATGCGTGGGGCTGCTTGTGGAAAACAAGGGAGGGCGTGGGCTTTACCGCGCTCGCGCAGTCATTGACGCCACGGGGGACGCTGATATTTTCTGCCGTGCCGGCGCGCCGTGCGTAACGGGGCAGAACTACATGACTTATCTTGCCTACCGCGCGGATATGGAATCGGCTGCCTCTGCCCTTTCGGAAAAGAACATCATCCATGCGCGCAAATGGACGCTCCTCGGCTCCGGCCCAAGGGGGAACGGCCACCCGGAAGGCGTACCGCTCATCAGCGGCACCACAGCGGAAGATGTCACCCAATATGTTTTGACAGGCCGGAAAATGATGCTTGATTCCATGCGCAATGAAGACCGCTTTGCGCGCGATCTCAGCATTCTCCCCACCATGGCGCAGTTTAGAACAACCCGCCACATCGTGGGCGCCTATTCCGTGCAGGAGTCCGACCTGTGCCGCAGGCTACCGGATTCCATCGCTGCGGTCGCGGACTTTTTGGCTGTCGGCGAATGGTATGAAATTCCATATCGCTCATTATACAATCCGGAATACCCAAACCTTTGGACGGCTGGCCGAACCGTCTCCGCGGACGGTTGGGCCTGGGTGGTCGTCCGTGTCATCCCCGGCTCCGCCTGCTCCGGCCAGGCTGCAGGCTTAGCGGCCGCCCTCTGCCTGAAGCACGGATTAACGGCGGCTACCCTCCCCTACTCCATGCTCTCGGACGCCCTGATTGCAGAGGGCGGAAGAATCCACGCAGAGTAACATTTCTCCGGTTCCAGGTAAAGCCCGTAGCAGGTAGTTTATAGCCCTGCTGACCAAGCCGGCATGCTCCGCAGCGTGCCGGCCGATTGCCGAAAGGAGCGCAATATGGAAAGAAACAGTGTTTTATACCAGCAATATACGGGGATTCTGCGGGAAGAGCTGGTTCCCGCCATGGGATGTACCGAACCCATTTCCATTGCCTACGCCGCTGCAAAATGCCGCGCGCTGCTCGGCTGCGAGCCGGAGCGTTGCGTTTTGGAAGTCAGCAGCAGCATCATCAAAAACGTTAAAAGCGTAATTGTTCCAAATACCGGCGGTCGAAAAGGGATTGAAACCGCTGTTGCCGCCGGCATCGTCGGCGGTGATGAAACCGCACAGCTGCAGGTGCTTGCCCACATGCAGCCGGCGCAAATCGACCGGATTGAGGATTATCTTAAAGCAACCCCCATTCTCGTGAAGCATGCCCAAAACGGGATCATGTTCTATATTGACATCACGGTTTGGGGCAAAGGCCACACTGCGCGGCTGGCCATCTCCCACCATCACACAAACATCATCCGGATTGAAAAGGATGGATGCGTGCTTTTGGACAAAACAGAGGATGCAAGCGCGCAGAACACTTCTGCCGACAGGAGCGTTTTATCGGTTGAGGGCATTTGGGACTATGTGAATTCCGTTGCGCTCGAAGATGTTTCAGATGCGATCTCCCGCCAAATTGAATACAACAGCGCGCTTGCCAAAGAAGGCCTCACCAACCGTTGGGGGGCACAAATCGGGCGCATTACGCAGCAGCAAAGCAACGGCGATGTCCGCATGCTGGCGCGTGCTGCGGCTGCCGCAGGCAGCGATGCGCGCATGAACGGCTGTGAATTGCCGGCCGTCATCCTTTCCGGCAGCGGCAATCAGGGCATAACCGCCACCATGCCGGTGCTCGTCTACGCCGAGCACCTCGGCAGCACCCATGAACAGCTTTACAGGGCTCTGGTGCTTTCTGATCTTGTAACCATCCATCAAAAAACGGGGATCGGCAGCGTTTCCGCGTTTTGCGGAGCGGTTTGCGCAGGCGTTGGCGCAGGGTGCGGCATTGCCTACCTTCAGGGAGCGGATTACGATGTAATCTGCCATACCATTGTAAATGCGCTTGCAATCCTTTCCGGAATGCTTTGCGATGGCGCCAAATCTTCCTGTGCCGCCAAAATTTCGGCAGCGGTGGATGCCGGCATCATGGGATACACCATGTATGCAAGCGGCCAGCAGTTCTATGGCGGAGACGGCATTGTTAAAAAAGGCGTTGAACGCTCCATCAGCAGCGTATGCACCGTCGCAAGGGACGGCATGCGCGAAACAAACGATTTGATCCTTGAGGTCATGCTGCAAAAATGATGAACTACTTTGAAGAAGCGCAGCGCCATGCCGCATGGATTACAGCACAGCGCCACTTTTTTCACCGCCATCCCGAGCTTGGCTTTGAGCTCCCAAAAACGCAGGCACATCTGTGCGAAGCGCTCCGCGAAATCGGCCTTACACCACGGCAGTTGAAATGCGGCGGGGTCTTAGCGGAGCTCGGCGGAAAGGAAAAGCCCTGCATCCTGCTCCGCGCAGATATGGATGCGCTGCCGCTCACGGAGTGCAGCGGCGTTCCGTTCGCCTCAGAGCATCCGGGTATGATGCATGCCTGCGGCCATGATACGCACATGGCAATGCTGTTGGGCGCTGCGGCGATGCTGAAGCAGCATGAGGCGGAGCTTCAGGGCAAAGTCCTTATATGCTTTCAGCCGGCGGAAGAAATTATGCGCGGAGCGGAAGCGCTTCTTCAGGAGCTGCCCACGGAACCGGACTTTGCTTTTGCGCTGCACATTTTTCCCACGAATACGCACGAGAGCGGAACGTTCGTCTGCCCGGAGGGCGGCTATATGTCCTCAAGCGATGTTTTTGCAGTCACGGTAACCGGCAAATCCGCACATGGTTCAACGCCGAACCAAGGCCGCAACCCGCTCTACCCTGCGATGGAAATCGCGCAGGCCTTCATCGCTATGATGAACAACGAAAAGGATCCTCGAACTGCGGGCGCTTTATCGGTGTGTGCGTTTCATTGCGGGGAAACGCACAACATCATTCCCAACAGCTGTTGGTTTAAAGGAACGCTGCGCATGATGGACGAGCAGGAGCGCAGGGAGCTCCACACGCGCATGCGGGAAACCGTTGCCTTCATCGGCAAGGCGCACCGGGTTGATGCGGAGCTGGTTTTTGAAGCGAGCGTCCCCAGCCTGTTTAACGACCCCATACTGGCCCGAAAAGCACAGGGATATCTTGAAAGGGCCGCGGGACGGGGTGTCGGGCCATTAGAGGAAAAGCGAAACATGGTCAGCGAGGATTTCGCGCTCTTTGGGCAAAGAATGCCGGCCGTGATGTTTGAGCTGTTAAGCCGTTCCCCCGAGAACGCGCATTACCCCGGGCATAATCCCCGCGTTACGTTTGACGACAGCATCCTGCACCGTGGTGCGGCAGCCTATGCGCAGGTTGCGCAAGACTATCTGTCCGAATACAGCCCGGCAGCAAAGGAGAACAAAAGCTATGCATTATGATTTTGATCAGGTAATTTGCAGAAAAAACACCAACTCATCCAAGTGGGACAACGTAAAAGCGCGCGTAGGCAACGCGGATGCAATCCCGATGTGGGTCGCCGATGGCGATTTTGTTGCACCCGAGCCCATCCGCCGCATGTTGGAAGAACGGGTTCGCCATGGAATTTTTGGCTACCCCTACCGAACGGATGCGTTTCGTTCCGCCACCAAAAGGTGGATTCTAAAACAGCACCACGTTGAACTGCAGGAGGAATGGATGGTCTTTACCACCGGCGTCGTTCCAATCATTTACACGATGATTCAGGCGTTCACGGAGCCCGGGGATGAAATCATTATCCAGCAGCCGGTCTACCATCCTTTTATCCATGCGATCAGAGACCATAAGCGAACGCTCTCCAACAATGCGCTGCGCTATGAAAACGGCCGCTATACGATCGATTTTGAAGACCTTGCACAGCGGGCTGCAAGGCCTGAGGCAAAGCTGATGGTTTTCTGCAATCCGCATAATCCCGTCGGGCGCTGCTGGAGCAAGGATGAAGTGGACCGGGTTGCAAGAATCTGCGCCGAGAACAACGTGCTTCTCATCAGCGATGAGATTCATTCCGATCTCATGCTTTTTGGCAGCCGGCATACGCCTGCTGCGATTGGCAACAAGGCTCTGGAGGATAACACGGTTCTGTGCTACGCCCCAACAAAAACGTTTAACATCGCGGGGCTCCGCGGTTCGTGCGCGGTTATTCCCAACCCCGCCATCCGTAAGCGCTTTGAATATCAGCTGCTCTGCAACAACAGCGTGCAGGAATGCCTGTTTTCTTTGCCGGCCTATGTTACCGCCTATACGCAGTGTGATGAATATCTGGAACAGCTGCTTCCCTATCTCGAGGGAAATGTAACCTATCTGGATGCGTTTCTGCGCGCCCATATGCCTAAAATCCGCCTGGTGCGTCCCGAAGCCACGTTCCTTATGTGGTTGGATTGCTCAGCGCTCGGGCTTGATAAGGATGCGCTTTACGATTTCTTCATCAACCGGTGCCTCGTTGGCATCAGCAAAGGGGAAGGCTTCGGGACCGAAGGAGAACAGTTTGTACGCATGAATATTGCCTGTCCCCGCGCCACTCTTGAGAAGGCATTGCAGCAGATGCTGCGCGTCTACGAGCAGTGCTTCTGATGCTGAACAGATGAGGAGATTCGGATGAAAGGAAACATCCTTCAAGGGAAAGGGCAGGCATATCTGCTGCTGCTCGCAACTTTCTTCATTTGGGGTAGCATTTATGTGGCAAGCAAATATGCCATGGAAACAATGCAGCCGGTTACAATTGCAGCGGGGCGGTATATTGTCGCATTTGCGGTAATGGTTCCGCTCAAGCGTTCTCACCTTCGCGTGAAGATCGACAGGGCAGACTGGAAGTATCTGTTCATTATCGGCGGCCTCGGTTACTACCTGATGACGGTTGTAAACATTTTCGGCGTGCAGCTTGCCGGTGCGTCAACGGCCGCACTGATCAACTCCCTTAACCCGGTGAGCATCAGCATCTTCGCTGCAATCTTCCTGCATGAGCGCATCGGCATAAGAAAGATCATCTGCATTCTTCTTTCTGTCCTCGGCGCGCTTGTCATCAGCAGTGGGGCAAGCGGCAGCGGTGAAATTGCGGGCGTTTTGCTTTCGTTGCTTGCAATCGTTCTGTGGGGGCTTGCTTCCGTAAGCATGCGAAAGCTTACCACAAAATATGGCGCCATGACAGTGACGCTTTATGGCATCATTATAAGCCTGCTGTTCTATATCCCTTCTGCTGTGGCCGATATTGCCTTAAACGGCGGATTTCAATGCAGCTTGGGCTCCGGCCTCGCGGTGTTATATATGGGCATCTTCGGCACGGGGGTAGCCGGATATTTTTGGACAAAGGCGCTCTCCCTGCTGGAGGCAAGCGTGTGCTCCCTTTTTTATCCCCTTCAAGCCATGTTTTCAGCAATCCTTGGCGCGCTGTTGCTGAACGAGCAGTTCCGGCCCACGTTTTATATCGGCACCGTGATCATCGCTGTGAGCGTAATTATAAACTGTTCAGCGCAATTGAATCGGGAGAAAATTCCCAGACTTCCCGAAGAATAGAGCAATATGCAAAAGCGCGATGGTTCCGTTTGCGTAGGATCACCACGCTGCTGTTTATCCCTCTTTTCATATATTTTACTGCAAAGGAGACAACTATCTATGCGTAAATTTTCACTCGCATACCTTACTATCCCCGGCACAAATCCAATGGACCAAATCAGGATTGCGAAAGAATGCGGTTATGACTCCGTAAGCCTGCGCACCATTTCCATGCATTTGCCGGGTGAACCGGAATTTCTGCTTGATAAGGATCCCGCGCTTTTTGCCGCAACAAGGGCCGCGCTCAAAGAATATGATATGCCGCTGATGGATATTGAGCTTGCGCGCATCCGCCCGGATCTCGATGTTTCGGAATATGAATCCGCTTTTGAGAAGGCGGCGGAGCTTGGCGCAACGGATGTGCTCGGCAGCATTTGGACACGCGACAGAGCCTGGTACACTGAAACCGCAGCGCACGTTGCGGACATGGCCAAGCAATACGGTCTCCGATACAACATAGAGTTCCTTCCCTGGGCAGGCGTTCGCAACCTGCAGGAAGCCATCACGCTCATTGATGCGCTTGCGCGCGACAATGTATATATTATGGTGGATACGCTGCATGCTGGCCGCGCCGGCGTTACGGCTGAAGAGCTTGCGCGAACCAACTCCAAGTACTTTAACTTTATCCATCTTTGCGATGGCCCGGCAGGCCCTGATGGCGATCCGGTGCTTGACAACATCAAGGATGATCTGATGCTTTTCACCGCGCGCGAATGCCGCCTTTATGCGGGTGATGGCGTAATGGACATCGCGGGCATGGTGAAGGCGCTGCCGAATATTCCGCTTTCCATTGAGCTTCCCAACCTTGAAAACATCAGCAAATATGGCGTGGCCGGCCATGCAAGGAATTGCATTGAAAAGGCAAAGGCTTATTTTAAAGCAAACGGCATTGAATAACGTCCTCCTGTTTTGCTTTCCTTTGCATTTTGCACACCACTAATATGTATTTCCTTTTAAGCTTCCCTTTCCACAAGTGGAAGCTTTTTTGCTGCACCGCTCCCTAAGGCTGCGCATATTGTGTCATATATGCATTGTTGATCCAAGGCCGCATTGCGCCCAACGATGCGTATGCATTCATTTCATTGAGTTGCGGAGGATGCGGATATGTTGCCTGAATACATGCTTTCGGACTTGCCTGCCGGCCGCTCTGCGGATGTGGCGCAGATGGATGCGCCCGGCCCCATGGGACGCAGGCTTTTGGACATTGGTTTTACAGAAGGCACGCGCGTGCAATGCCTGTATGCTGCGCCCTCCGGAGAACCGCGCGCATACCTTGTGCGCGGCGCGGTCATTGCCCTCCGGCGTGAGGATGCCGCGCGCGTGCGCCTCCTGGAGGACAGCATATGGGAATGACGGCGGACACAATGGGTGCGCGCACAAACGCGCTGGGTGAAGCGATTGTGAAACGCAGTGAAAGCGATTTTGTTGTTGCGCTTGCAGGAAACCCAAATGTGGGCAAGAGCACCGTTTTCAATGCGCTGACCGGCTTGCGCCAACACACCGGAAATTGGCCCGGCAAAACCGTTGGCAGCGCTCAGGGGTATTGTGAGCATGGCGGGCATGGTTTTGTAATCGTGGACCTGCCCGGCACATATTCGTTGTGTGCCCATTCACAGGAGGAGGAAATCACGCGTGACTTTATTCTAAGCGGCGAAGCGGATGTAACTGTCATCGTGTGCGATGCGACTTGTCTCGAACGTAATCTGAACCTTGCATTGCAAACGCGGGCCGTTACAGAACGCGCAGTCCTTTGCGTGAACCTGATGGATGAAGCGCAAAAGAAACAAATTCAGATCGATATTGCAGGGCTCTCCAAACATTTGGGCATACCCGTGGTGGGTGCGAGCGCACGCAGCGGCAGGGGGCTTTCCGAGCTCATGGATGCCGTACAGCGTACCGCGTGCCTGCCTCATGTGCAGGCGGCACAACCGCTTTGCGATGACCCTGTTCAGCGCACGGAAGAAATTTTCCAAGAGGCGGAACGCATTTGCGGCGCCTGTGTAACGCATGGAAACCCCGCAGCCGATGCGCGGCGCTTCCGCGCCGACCGCCTGCTGACCGGCCGGCTGACCGGCATCCCCGTGATGCTGCTTTTACTCTCGCTGGTCTTTTTCATCACGTTGGCGGGAGCCAACTATCCTTCCGCGCTTCTTTCCAAGTGGCTGTTTGCCCTGCAGGATCATCTGTCGCTCCTGTTCCAGCGGCTTGGCGCGCCGAGCTGGCTGCACGATGCGCTCGTACTCGGCATGTACCGCGTGCTTGCCTGGGTCGTTTCCGTCATGCTGCCTCCAATGGCCATCTTTTTCCCGTTGTTCACCTTGCTGGAGGACTTTGGCTATCTTCCCCGCGTCGCTTTTAACCTGGATCATAGCTTCAAACGCTGCCATGCATGCGGCAAACAGGCACTCACCATGTGCATGGGGTTTGGGTGCAACGCCGCAGGCGTAATCGGCTGCCGCATTATCGACAGCCCGCGGGAACGGCTCATCGCCATCCTCACAAACAACTTCGTGCCATGCAACGGCCGTTTTCCCACCATCATTGCAATTATTGCCATGTTTTTCGTGGGAGCCAGCGCAGAAACAGAGCAGACGCTGCTTTCTTCCGTGCTGTTGACCGGGGTTATCGTGCTGGGCGTTGCCCTCACCTTCCTGTTTTCCCGCCTGCTTTCGGCAACAGTGCTTTCGGGCGTTCCCTCCTCCTTTACGCTGGAGCTGCCGCCCTACCGCGTGCCGCAAATCGGCAAGGTACTCGTCCGATCTGTGCTGGACAGGACGCTTTTCGTCCTTGGGCGGGCCGTTGCGGTTGCCGCCCCTGCGGGGCTGGCCCTTTGGCTGTTTGCCAACCTTGATGCCGGCGGCGTAAGCGTGCTCGCGCGCTGCACGGCGTTTCTTGACCCGTTTGCCCGCTGTCTGGGGCTTGACGGCGTAATCCTGATGGCCTTTATCCTCGGGATTCCCGCAAACGAAATTGTGCTCCCGATTGCAATTATGGGGTACATGGCCACAGGCAGCCTTTCGGAATTGCCTGCGCTGAACGAAATGCGCACGCTCCTCATCAACAACGGCTGGACGTGGCTTACGGCGGTATGTACGGTGCTCTTTTCCCTGCTGCATTGGCCTTGTTCCACAACGCTTATTACCATAAAAAAAGAAACCGCCAGCATAAAATGGACGCTGCTTGCGTTTCTGCTTCCCACCGCTGCCGGGCTTGTTGTCTGCTTCCTCGTTGCAACGCTTGCACGTGCGCTCGGGCTTGCGTAAAGCATGGCTTCCGTCTGCCCGGAAAATTCCGGAGAGACAAAAGGCGCGCCGGGTGGCGCGCCTTCTCCAGTTTCAATCGTTTCAGGCAATCATGCAACGTCATGCTCATATTGCAGTTTGTATAGCTTATAGTAGATCCCGCCCCGGCTGAGCAACTCCTGATGGTTGCCTTCTTCCATAATGCGGCCCTTGTGCATCACGATAATTTTATCTGCATTCTGGATGGTGGAAAGCCGGTGTGCAACGATGATGGTCGTTCTGCCTTCCATCAGCTTTCCAAGCGCATCCTGAATCAGCGTCTCAGTCTCCGTATCGATATTTGCAGTTGCCTCATCAAGGATAAGCACGGAAGGCTTGAATGCGAGCGTCCGCGCAAAGGACAGAAGCTGCCTTTGGCCAGCGGAAAACGCCGCGCCACGCTCGATTACCTCGTGAGAATAGCCGCCCGGCAGCTCAGAGATAAAGCCCGCCGCGTTCACCGTTTCTGCTGCCGAAACAATCTCTTCGTCCGTGATTTCCGTTTCGTTCAGGCGGATGTTGTCCTTGACATCACCCGTAAAGAGAAACACATCCTGCAGCATCTGACCTATGTTGCGCCGGAGATCCTCAACGCGGATCTTGCGGATATCTATGCCGTCGATCAGAATTGTGCCCTTCTGCACATCGTAATAGCGGCAGATCAGGTTCTGGATCGTTGTCTTTCCAGCACCGGTTGCCCCCACAAAAGCTACGCGGGCCCCGGGTTCCACCGTAAAGGATACATCCTGCAGGACCCATTCTGCGTCCCGGTAGGCAAACCACACGTTCTTAAATTCGATCTTTCCCTTGAAGGAATCCATCTCAATTGCATCCGGGTCGTTTTTAATCTCAGGTTCTGTATCCAACAGCCAGAAGATGCGCTCTGCACAGGCGTTGGCGGATTGGATGGTGTTAAACTGCTCCGCAAGCTCCTGAATTGGCTGGAAGAACTTGTTGATATAGCGCTGGAATACGACGAGCGTACCGATGGTAACAATGCCTTCAAGCGCCATGTTGCCGCCCACAAAAATGAGGATCGCAAGCGCCGCAATGTTCATAACATAAGAAACCGGGCTGTACAGTGCAAAGGTAATCAGCTGCTTCATGTTGATTTTGCGCAGTTCCTCCGTGCGGTTTTCAAAATCCCCCCGCACATCGTTTTCGGCTGTAAATACCTGCACGACCTTCATGCCCGATACATGTTCCGCAACAAAGCCGTTGAGTTCGGATATTTTCGCCCGCATGGCGCGGTAGATCTTCCGCGTGGCGCTGCGGAACACAAATGTTGCAACGGTGATGAATGGAATCACGATGAAAATATAAAGCGAGAGCTTCACGTTTTCCGAAAGCATCACTGCGATCACACCCACAAGAACAAAGCAGCTTTTCAGAATATTCACGATAACGCTTGTGAACATTTCGTTCACCGTTTCGCAATCGTTCGTGACGCGTGTCACAAGCCTGCCGATTGGGTTTTCATTAAAGAAGCCTACGTGCAGCTTCATCATGTGAGAGAAAATATCGTTGCGCAAGTTGTAGATAATCTTCTGGCTCACTGTGGCGAGGATCGCCGCCTGCGCATAGGTAAGCGCCATTACCGCAAGCACCGTAGCAAGATACAGCCCGCCCAGCTTTACCACGCCGAGAAGGTCTTCCGCACGCAGCTCCTTCAGTTGGGAAAGCGTGAACCCTTCGTTGTTTGCCGCTTCGTATTTGGATACAAAGTCATCTACAGCCTCACCCAGGATCTGAGGTTGATACAGTTCAAGCCACACAAGGATGAGAATGATTGCAAGCGCCAGCGCAAACCAGCCGGCATAGGGTTTCGCATAGCCGAGCAGCCTGCGGTTCGGGGAGACTTTCCTTGCGGCTTTCGCCTTTTCTGCTGCCTTCGCTTTCCCGTTCACAGCGCGTACTCCTCCTTCTTCATCTTTTCCAACAGCTGCCTGTGATACAGATCCGCATACATGCCGCCTTCGGCAACCAGCTGCTCATGGGTTCCCATTTCAGTGATCGTACCGCCGGAAAGCACGATGATCTGATCCGCATGCTGCAGCGTGGAGATGCGGTGCGCAATGATGATGTTTGTTTTGCCTGCGCGAAGTGCGGCAAGGTTGCGAAGGATCTGCTCCTCGGTATCCGTATCCACGGCGGAAACGGCATCGTCCAAAATCAGGATTTCCGGGTCGAGAATCAGCGCGCGTGCAATTGCAATGCGCTGCTTCTGCCCGCCGGAAAGGGAAACACCGCGTTCGCCGACCATGGTTTCATATCCATCGGAAAACTCAATGATGTTGTCGTGTACGCAAGCTGCTTTCGCCGCAGCCACAACCTCGTCAAACGTCCTGCTGTGGTCGCCAAAGGCGATGTTGTTGCGGATCGTATCCGAAAACAGGAAATTATCCTGCATCACATAGCCCGCCGTGCGGCGAAGCGTTTTCAGTGAAACGTCGTGGATTTCCCGGCCGCCGATCCAAATCATGTCCCGCGCAGGATCGTCCACACGCACAAGGAGGTTCGCAAGCGTTGTTTTGCCAGCCCCCGTGCGGCCCACGATGCCGAGCGTCTGCCCGCGCTTCACGTGGAAGGAAACATTGCGCAGCACATCCTGATCCGTTCCGGGATAGCGGAAGGTAAGGTTTTCCACACGGATGTCGCCGCACAGCGATTCTTCTTCACCGGCCGGGAGCAGATCGGGAATGTCGGATTTCGTTTGCAGCACAGCCTCTACGCGCTTGAGGGACGCCGAGCCGCGTGTAACGACATTGATGATCCTGCCGATGGAGGCAATCGGCCACACAAGCATGTTAAGATATTGAATAAACGCAGAAAAATCGCCAACGCTGATTTGCCCGAGGATGGCAATATAGCCGCCATATGCAATGGCGATGGCCATGGAACAGCCTGCGATCATATGCATGAACGGAAACATGAACGCCTGCACCTTCGCATCCCGGATGTTGGCGGTGCGGGATTCCATGTTGACTGCCTCAAACGCAAAGCATTCCTTTTGTTCCTGTACAAACGCCTTAATCACTTTTACGCCGTTGAGCTTTTCCTGCACGAAGTCGGCCACCTTGGAAAATGCCTCCTGCCGGCGGGTGAACCGTTTATGCATTTCACGGCCAACAAACGTGCTCACCAAAGCGACAAAGCTAAGCGGCAGGATGGCCACGATGCTTAAGCTGAGGTCAATCTGAAATATCATTTTCACCACCGTTGCAAGGCCGATAGCAAGCGCATCAAGGCCCATCATGATGGTGACGGCAAACGTCATGCGCACAGCCTCGATGTCATTGGTCATGTACGCCATGATTTCGCCTGCCTTATGTTCATGGAAGTAAGAAGCCGGTAAGGTGTTCAGATGCGAGAAAAGGTCGTTGCGCATGTCGCGCTCAATCTTTCGTGCAGCGCCGAAAATACAATAGCGCCAGCCGATGCGCCCCGCCAAAACAATAAGGGCGATTACAGCCATCGTCAGCACTGCGGTAACAAAGCCGGTTTCTCCGATGGTTTTTGTTTCAATGCCGTCGATCACACGACCCACAATGATGGGTACTTCGGTTTGGGCCAGATCGATCAGGATCAGCACCGCCATACCGATGAGATAGCTCCACTTGTACTTTCGGATGAATTGCCGTGCATAAGGGCTTCGCAGGATGTCCATGATGCCAGCCTTACGCACCTTTTGTTTCCCCATGTTTTTCTCCTTCATGATTCATTGCAAACGCCGGATTCAAAACAATCCAATTTTAACACTTGAAGAAGGCTTTAAGTCAAGCCCTGCAACGGTTTGAAATGCAACCTGTTTGGTATTATATCGCATCCTGCCGAAAAATTGAACCGACACGCGGCAACATTAACGTTCCCTTAACTTGACATGCCGGGGCCGTTGAATGCAAATCAATTTCATGCGGCGCAAAGCGGGCGTTCGGTATTCCCGTCCGCCCGCTTTGCCAAAAGAGTCGCTCAGTTCAGGTATACTTCCTTTGCCGCCTCCGGCAGGAAATATCCTTTCATATCGTATTTGTTGTAGGTGCTGTATTCGGAAAGCACACGCCCGCCAAGCGAATAGCTGCGGATGAACCGTTTTCCGTCCACGCTCGTCCAATTTTCGGCATCCCAGGAAAGATAGCCATCTTCGTCGGTCTGCTTTGCATCAAATGTAAGATCGACCTGACGGTTCTCCTTTGCCACCATGTCAATGAGCTCTGCAGTGGTCAGATCGCGTTCGCATTTTTGTATTCTGTCAATGACCTTCATCTGCCGGCCTCCTTCAGCTCACATAGCCCGCCTTGCGGAGAATCTCAAGCGCCTTAGCGTGGTTCGCCTCGCTCATCATCACGAGCGGTCCGGTGCAGCCCATGCCTGTCTCGGCATAGATGCCAGCCTTCCAAAGCGCCTTTGCGGCATCCTCAAGGTCCATCACTTCAATGCCCGCAACGGATGCCGTGCAGGGTTCCGCAGGAGGAGTTTTCACTTCTTCCTCCGCAGCCTGCGGTTTCTGCGCCGCCTTGCGCGCCGCAAGAATGCGGCTGAGCCCGGCCTTCTCCGCCCGATCAAACTCCGCCCTGGCCACGCTGAACACCCGGCCACGCACAAGCTCCGCTGCGTATTGCAGCGCATTTGCGATAAGCGGAGCGCCCGACGCACGGGAAATGATGAGGATCAGCTTTTCGTAATCGCGGCCGATGCCGGGGCCGTAGCCAAAGCCCGCCGCCTCAAAGCTGCCGCCGGTGGTGTACGCCGAAAGCATTTTGATGAGCACATTGCCGGTGAGCGAATCGGTCACAAGCACGTCCGGGGTGCCCTGCAGCACATCGTTGCCGCGCAGCACCGCGCCGCCGTCCGCACGGGCGGAATTGGCCCATTGGAATTCATAGCCGCCCTCTTTGAGCTCTTTGAGCGCCATTTCCGTTTGCCGTGCGCCATCCACGTTCAGGATACCGACCGTGGGATTCTGAACACCGCAAGCCTTCGCGGCGATGATGCCATCCACAGCGTTGAGGATCATGCCTTCAACGCGGTCGCCGCTCGAGGTGCCCGTGGTGTTTGCGATGAACATCTCGCGCCCGCGCGCCGGGGTCACGGCGCGGCCGACGGTGGAAACACCGATCGGGAATGGAAAATGCATGGTAACAGCGCCGTCCACCTCGCCGGATTCGACCATCTGCTCCATCTTTTTGTGGCCTTCCTCCTCGTCCGCAACGGGTACCGTGGTGACCCCCTCAGCCGTCAGCGTGCCGATATAATATACATCCACGCCGCGTGAAGCAGCCATTTTTGCAGCAGCCATGGCATTTTCCTCGCCATGCTCGCTGCCCATGCCCGTAAGGGCAATCTTAGGCCGGTCGGCAAAGGAGCCGTTTTCCAGCCCTTCCGCCATCTTTAAGAAGGACTTTGCAATGATTGTTTCAACGTTTGCCATACCGTGCACCTGCCTTATTCGGCCTGGCCCATCAGGGTCGCGGCAAATTCGCGCATGGCCTTTGCGATCAGTTTTTTGACTTCTTCCTCGCTCACACCGGCTTCGGCGGGAGCCGTTCCGCTGTTGGCCTCAATCACAAAGGAAACGCCGTCAAAGAGGTTCGTCATACGGCCGAGGAACAGGGAGCCCTTGCCGATAATCATCACACGCTTTATGCTGCCGGCAAGAATGTCGTTGCGCGCAAAACCGATATACGGCACGCCGGAGGGAATGTGCCCCTGCGTCGGCGCCCAGCCGGTGAGGCCGTGTTCTTCGGTGAACTTCGCAAGATCCTTCTTTTCGATGTCCCCACGCTTCACCGCAAGCGCCGCAATCATCTTGTAATTGGCAAGCGGCACGTCGCCCGCGCCCGCAGGCTTGGTGATGTCGGGGTTCTGCATCTCGGGGGAGAATTTGTCAACATCCGTGACCTTAAGCCCGGCACGCGCAAGCGGGTCGGTCACAAGGCTGCCGATGACGGCCTGCGGCGCGGAGCCGGTTCCAACCGTGTGGCGGCCTAGAATGCTGAGGTCAATCACAGGGTTTACGCCATCGTCCTCGCTGACCACCACGGCGAAGCCACCGAGCATATCCTCCAGAATGGGCAACCCCTTCTTCACATGATCCTTACCGTTCATGCCGAGCTTTGCCGTGCAGCCGCCGGCTGTGACGACAACGGTCTTATATGCGCCCGATGCTACGAGCGCCGCCGCCTCTACCATCGCATGTGCGGGGCCTGCGCAGAAGCCGCGGGTGTCGGAACCGGTTGCACCATTGAGGCCCGCAATTTCGGCGGCGCTTTTTGCGAAGTTGCCGCCGCCGCGCTGGTTCATGTCGCCGCAGGCTTCTTCGGAGCAGTCGATCACATATTCAACCGCATCCTTTTCAATGCCCGCGTTCTTTACGGCCGAAAGCAGCGCCAGCACGGAAGACGCCTTGGATACCAGGTTTTCATGCATTACATGCGCCGAAAGGTTCACGTCGATGTCGTGCGCGCGGTTCACACAGCCCACGAGCGCACCGTTGTGATACAGTCCTTCGGAATGCTCTTGTGCGACCAGACGCGCAACCTCAGCCGCCTCAATGCCTTCGCCGATGCGCGCAAGGATCGTCTCATCCATAATTGGGTTCGCAGCAAGCGCCGCTTTGTGCGCGGCAACAAACGCCGCATCGAGCTTAACAAGGTCGAACACATCGCAGGCCTGCATCAGCAGCAGGAACTCCTCCTGCGGCATGATCTGGCCGAACTGGCCGAAGCGGCTTGTCTCCGGGCACTTTTTGTCATGCCATGGCTGCGGCACGGCCGCAAGCGCATCCGGCGTGACGTTGCCGATGTAGACCTGGTTTGGATAGTAGGAGAGCGTATCTTCAAAGCTGCGGATATGTTCCGGCAGCTCTTTTAAATATTCGCTTTCCGGGTTTACGACGCGCTCCGTGGTCTGCGTAGTGCCGTTGTGGATCACCATATCCGGCGTATGGACGAGGATGTAGCCCGCGCCCTTAATTATGCTTTTCATGTTGAAGTTCCATCCTTTCAGCAATGACTCTATTTCGTTCAGCCGTTCCCTGACGGCTGTTTTTCACTTGTGATCCGCCGTGACACCCTTCGTGCCGCAGCCGGAAGATGTGCCGCATAACGAGGTTGGGGCGGCGGCTCCTGCCACCGCCCCCCTGCGTGTCCCTAACCTTAATACTTGCAGTATTGTTCACGGATATCGGTCATTTCGTTCACGATGTCATCAACATCGAGGACCATCTCCATCATCTCGACCTGTTCACTGTACACGTCGGGATCGAACTCTGCCTTGATTTCAGGCTCGCACACGTGGTACACCCTGAGTCCCAACTGGACTCCTGTCAACGGACCGGCGTAAGTCGGGTCACCATTGGTGACCGTCTCCGCAGCGAGGCCGGCGGCTTCGCCTTCCGCAGCGCCCAAAAGAACAACGACGTTCTCAGGGCCGTACTGCTCGGCAAACCCTTTGACCCGCTTCTGGTTTTCCAGGTCCATTGCACCAGCGGATGTTCAGACAAAGCACTCCGTTGAGGAAAACACGACCTCGGCGCCTGCGCTCTTGGCGCAAAGCTCGATGGCCTGCCCGGGAATGCCGTCACGGTCGCCGATGACGACAACCTTCTTGCCAGCTAAAATGCCCATGCCACATCCTCCTTTTCCTGTGAATTATAGAAAGCCCTGCGGCTTGCTACCGTTTCCCGGAATGTCTCAGACGTATTTTTTAATCATCGCCTCGACGTTTTCCGGCGTGGCGTCGTCCTTCACGAGGGAATCAATCATCTCGCCGTTCTCGTAAATTGCGATCACGGGGAGGCCCAGCACCTTCTGGCTGATTGCCAGACGGCGGGCCTTGGTGGTGTTGAGCGCGCAGAACTTCAGGCTCTCACCATAGGTTTCTGCAAACGCATGCACGTGCGGCATCAGCGCAGCACAGGGAACACAGCCGTCGCCGTAGAAATCCACGAGCACCTTGCCGGAGGCTTGCAGTACTTCCGCCTCAAATGTATTTTTATCTACTTCCAGCATAATAAGCCCTTCCTTCGTTGTTTCTTTTGTGTTATTTCAGGTTTGCGATATACTTTTCGGCCTGCATCGCGGCAATCGCCCCGTCTGCGGCGGCAGTTACCACCTGGCGGAGGCTCTTCACGCGCAGATCGCCTGCGGCGTATACGCCAGGGAGGTTCGTATGCATATCCGCATCGGTCTTAATGTATCCGTTTTCCATCTCAACCATGCCTTCATAAAGGCTGGTGTTGGGCAGAAGGCCAATGAAGCCGAACAGCCCGAACAGCCCGTCATCCTCGTCTGCCTCAATGGTGGTCAGCTCACCCGTCTTGGTGTTCTTGACGACCATCTTGGAAAGGATTTCGTCTCCGTCCACCTCGTCCACAACGGTATCCCACATAAAGTGGAGCTTCGGGTTTTCAAACGCCTTCTCCTGAATGGACTTTGCAGCGCGCAGCTCGTCCCGGCGGTGAATGATGGTCACCTTGCGGGCGAACTTCGTGAGGTACATTGCCTCCTCAACAGCCGCATCGCCGCCGCCGACCACATACACTTCAAGGTCTTCAAAAAACGCTGCATCACATGTGGCGCAGAAGGAAATGCCCTTGCCGACGAACTTGCCTTCGTTTTTGCAGCCGATGGGGCGCGGGAACGCGCCGGTAGCCAGGATCACGATCTTTGCAAGGTATTCGCCCTTGGTGCCGGTGAGCTTCTTCACCTCGCCGGTAAGCTCCACGCTTTTGATGGAATCCCGCGCGCGCTCCACACCGAACTTTTCCGCCTGCGCGGTCATGCGGGCAATCAGGGAGGGGCCGGATTCGCCTTCAAGCTGCTGTCCGGGATAGTTTTCGATTTCATTGGTGATGGCGATCTGGCCGCCATCCTGCCCTTTTTCAATGATGAGGGTGGAAAGGCGGGACCGGCCGGCATACAGGCCGGCAGTCAAGCCCGCAGGGCCTGCACCCAGGATGATCACATCGTAAATCTTGCTCATTTCACTATGCTCCAAACGGATTTTGGGGTAGGCCGCCTGCGGAACCCCGCAGGCGGCGGATTGTGTTACAGTTCGAAGATCGTCTGATCCTGGACTTCAGTCGTGAGCGCCTCAAGCGCACGGGAGACGAGCTTCCTGCGAAGCGCATACTCTTCCTCGGCGGGCAGCGCCGGGTTGCCGAGAGGATGCGGGATCGCAATGGTCGGGACGATCCTGTTCGCGCCGACCGTCATCGAGATGGGGGTAACCGTGCACATATGTACCACGGGGATGCCCGCCCTTTCGATTTCTTTCACCATCGTTGCACCGCAACGCGTGCAGGTGCCTCAGGTCGAGGTCATGATGACGGCATTTACGCCGGCCTGCAGGAGTTTTTGCGCATACTCCGCGGCGAACTTCTTCGCGTTGGCGACGGACGTGCCGTTGCCGACGGTGGTGTAGAAGTAATCATGCAGCTTGCCGATCCTGCCCTCGCGCTCGAACTCGCGCATCACATCCACGGGGAGGACGCGATTCGGGTTGTCGTTGGCATACACGGGGTCATAGCCGCCGTGTGCGGTCTCATACGTTTCCGCGGTCAGCTTCTCAACGCCCTTGATGCAGTATTCACCGTAATGGGACGCGGAGGAGGATTCGATGTGATCCGGATTGCCCTTGGGCACGATACCGCCGGAGGTGCACAGCGCGACCGTTGCATGGGAAAGGTCCTTCACGGCCGGGTTGGGCGCAACGCGGTCGAAAGAGGGCATCGGGTATTCCGTAGTGAACGGCTTGTCGGCAAGCTTTTTGAGGAGCATGTCGACCGCGCGCTTGGAGCCGCGTTCCTTTTCAAAGAAGTTCACGCGCACGCCGTTGGGCATGTAGCCGTCCTCGCAGGAAGCGCCGAGCTTTTCACCCTTCATGAGCTTGAGCGCGAGCTTCGCCATAACCGGAGCGGCCTTGCGCATGCCGGCAGCGCTGTTGGCCGTGGGAACAATCAGGATCTTGTCCTTCAGGTCCGCACCTGGGTTTTCTTCATACATGCCGGTCAAAACCGGGATGCCCAGTTCTTCCTTCACGGCAAGCGCAACGTTGGCGCAGGCATAGCCATAGCGGCCGGCGTTGAATGCGGGGCCTGCGATGAACAGGTCGGGCTTCTTTTCCTTGACCCATGCGAGGATCTGTGCCTTTGCCTCTTTTTCATGCTCGGCGAAATGGGAATCGCCGCAAACGATCGTCGCCACGATCTCCGCTTCGCCCTTCCAAGCCTGGTTGAACGCGAGGCCGGGGCCTACGAATCCTTCCCGCAGCTCGGGAGCTACGTGCGCCATTTCCTCGCCGCCGATGTTGGCGAAGAACTGGTTGATGTAATGTACAACACGATAACTCATGTTCTCTGCTTTCTCCTTCCCGTTTATCTTGCGCTCAGGCGGTTGAAGCCCATCTCGTTGGTAGCGCCGGTGATGACCTGGAGCTCCGCCTCAATGGAACCGTCCGGACGCAGGGAACCGGCATGGCCGCCGGCGATCTTGTCGACATAGTCAAGCGTGCCGATGACCTTCTCCATCGGCGGGAGCACGATCACCTCGTTGGCATTGCCGCCGGTGACGACCGCATCCGCAAGCGGGTCGGCATCCGCAAGGGACTGGGACTTACCGTCCTGCCCGGCATACTCGTCGGTGATGATGGTGGTTTTTACGCCCATCTGCTCGATCTTCTTCGTGTTCATGATGAGGTCGGTATCCGGGTTGCCGAAGCCTTCCTGCGAAACGATTACGCCGTCAAGGTCCAGCAGGCGGCAGAGCTTCGCACTCCAGTCGGAGGAACGCTGCTTATCCGCGAGATACACGTTCTCATTGGTGATGATGTTGCAGACGTAGTTGAGCGTTTTGCCGTGCTGCTCGAAGAGATCCGCCACCACGGGGTTGTTCTGGTGGTGATAGGTCGTGTTCTTGTCGCAGGCGGAAACGCAGTTGCCGCTGATGATCGCGCCATCCATGGTCTCCGTCGGGTACAGGATGGTGGTAAGCGAACGCTTTGCATCCACGCCGTACACATAGGTGTCATGCAGAAGGCCCTGGCTCTGAAGCATGTGGACATAAGCCACGCGCGGCAGCTCCGGGAACTTTTCAATGCCTTCCTTGATGCCGTAGGTCTCGAAGGACTTGACCTCGTCCGGCGTTACGCTGCGGCCAAGCTCGCCCACGAACGTAGCGGCGCGAAGGCCCGCAATGCGCACGGCATGCTCGTACTCATGCTGATGCACGCCCTCCACGGGTTCGCACACCATCACAAGGTTTAAGAGCTTGGAGAACGGAGTATATTCCGCACCCGGGCCGGTCATGTCGATGATGCCCTCCTGGAAGCCTACGATCTTGCCCGCGGTGACGATTGCCATGCCGCGGAGCACATGCGTTCTGCCGGAGCCGACGGTATCGACCTTGGCAATGACGCCGGGGAACTCGCCGCCCGGGCCCTCAACCTTCACGCGGGGCTCGATGACGTCCTTCACCGGGGTAATGCGGACGCTTTCGCCAGGCCGCGCGATGTCAAAGCTGGCGGACTTCACGCATGCCTTCACGTCGTCATCCTCATAAACGAAGGTCTTGACCGCTTCAGCGTCAACGAAAAGCGTGCCGTTTTCTACCTTGCATTCGTTTGAAAATTGTATGTCCTTGATCTCGATGAAACCCAATTCCAATTTCAAAGCGAACACCTCCTCCTTTTTATTCATGATTTTTTATCTTACTAAGGCCCGCTGCAGCGTCGAATTCCAATGCGCCTGCAAGCAGGGTATAGTCGATCAGTTGGAAATCCCGCTTCACCGCCTCGCTGAGCGCCCGTGTCCGGGGCGGGAACTTATCGGCCGCAAGGATGCACTCCGCGATGATCCCGGCCTGTTCCGCAGAAAACGCGTGCGGCACTTTGGAGACCGCGATGGATTTATACGGCGTTTCGTTCGGCTTTACGCTGCCGGAAAGCGGGTGCGTATAGAGAGTATGCCCCACATAAACCAAATCCCGCACCTTTACAAGAATTTCGCGGTAAGAGCAGTCCGGGAAAAAGCTGAGTTCGTAGCAATCCCCCATGCATTGTGCAAGGAGCGGGTTGTTTGTTACGATCAAAAAATCACGCGCATTTTTCATGGCAACTCTCCCTGGTTTTTGCATCCGGCCCGTTTTCCATGCACAAAAAAACAGGGTCAGGCGATTGGGCAACAGAAGGAACCCCATGCCTGACTCTGTACATAAACCTGAGAGATTCCCCGCCTTTCGGGCAGGTTGCGCCTTCGGTGCTTTCGCTTTCCAGAGCTTTGTCGGAATGCAGTCCTTTTGCCTGAGATGTTCGCGCCGTGCCGGCGAGCTGCGGCGCTTATTCCTTCGGCCCCGCTTATTGCGGGTCTCCTGCATTCGTCATCCAAATGGTGTATTCTCTTTGCGCAGAGCGCTTGCTCTGCATGTTATTACTATAGCTGTTTTGTATATGATTTGTCAATCATTTTGCACTCTATTATCGGAAAATACAATGATATAATTGTTCGTTCCGCACCTTGGCCAGCCCGCCGGATCCCGAATGCCCTGCTTCTTTGCATATGCACATGCGGAGCGCCCAAAACTGGGCGCTCCGCATGCTTTTGTTCATTTCAGATTCGGCAGTTCTCCCGCCCCGCCCATCAGCGCGGTCATCTCCTCAATGCGCTCCAACGGGAACGGCGGCTCACACAGCGGCTTCATAGCGATGCTCATCAGTTTCATCGGATTGTCGTCCGCCGCAACGCGGTTGGATGACAGCGCGCCGCAGCGGCGGCAGCGATGAACAATTGCCCATTCGCCGCCCTTGCGCACCCACACCGCCACGGGTTCCATGATGCCGCCGCAATCCGAAGCGCGGTCACCCGGTTCCGCATCAACATGCAGGCTTGAAAGGCAGTTGGGGCAATGGTTTCTGTGCGCGCTCCCCGCGCCTGCGGAAACCACGGGGCGGCCGCAGACTTTACAGGTGAAGCTGTCCTCACAGGCATGGGTTTTGTAATAGTTTTTCTCGTATTGTTTCCGTTTGTTCTCACGGTTCACGGGGTCTTTCCTCCTAAAGGCAAATTTGGCTTTCCTTTTGGGAGGAATGCGGAAATTTTACGCCTTCCTCCCGGTCAGCGCACAATCTCCTGCTTAACGTACTTTTTCAAAAAGCGTTGCTCCTTTTTTTGTTTTGCCGTTTCCGGCTTATTTGCCGTTATGATACCACCCTGTGGGCAGCTTTTCAAGTACCCGGCGCATTGGTGCGGCCTGCATTTCCCTGTCATAATTAAAAATCCCCATCGCGTCTGCAATGGGGATCCATGGCGGGAACATGTGGGAATCGAACCCACCTGGGCAGCTCTTCACCACCTGCAACGGTTTTGAAGACCGCGGGGCACACCAGCACCCATCTGCTCCCAAATGCGTAAGCATTATAGCATGCCGCATTCCTATAAGGCAAGCGCAAAACGCACATTATGCCTGTGCCGGTGGGAATCCGCGGTTGAGCCGCCGGAAATCCCCTTCTTTTTTCGTAATGCCTGTTTTGTCAAAATATTCAAGAATCGCCAAAGCATATTTGCGGGAAGTGCCGAGGCTGTCGCGCATCTGCGCAAGGGTAATCGTCTCGTTTTCCGCAAAATGTGCCTTTGCCGCCCCGCACGCACGGGCATAGGCTTCTTTATGATAGCAGATCTCTGGTGAAAGCATTACAAGCTCGCCGGCGGAAAGGACGCTGTCCATCACCTGCTTAAAGTCAGCCCGCTCGTTTTGCGGGAAGGAGGCCGCAACCTCCTCAACGGTAATGGGTTCGATCCCGGCGCCGCGATAATACTTGAGCAGCTTATCCCGGATGGCATTCTGGCGTTTTGTGTAGCGCACCTCAAACTCCGCAAGGGCGTAACGTTCTCCGGCCCGGCGGATCACGCCTTCCCGGCAAAGCTCGCTGAGCAGCGCATCCGCAATGGTCTGCTCCATGGCTCTGAACAGCTTCTGCCGCAGTTCTGCGGCCTTCATGCCCGCATGCAGAGGGTTCTTCGCATGGTAGCCCGCAAGAAGCGCTTTGCAGGAGGCAGCTACCTCGTCAAGCGCAGAGGAATCGATGTAGCGCCCCGGCAGCGGTTCCACGATGCGCCCCGCACCGAGCAAACCGCCAAGTTCCGCTGCGAGCTGCTCCGCTTCCATGCCCAGCTTTGCCGCGAGCTGCGCTGCCGCCGGCAGCGCAGTTTTCAGCTCCACAAGCGTTTGCTCCACGCGATCTCCCGCAGAGCCGCCCTCTTTGATCCGGAGCGCCTCGATCACGGCAGGCACATTGCGCTTGTGGCGTATGGGGGCGTCGTCAAGGATGATGCCGCCGCCTATGGTTTCAAGCGGTGAATAAAAACGAATCACAAAGCGGTCGCCGTTTTTGGCAGCAATCGGCTCCGCCATGCGCAGCTGCGCGTAAGCGCTTTCCCCCGGTTCAAGCGCGTCCCGGTCAAGAAGCACCACCTTTGCGAGCATGACAGCCGCGCCATGGTAAAGGTGCACCTGCATGTCATTGGTGATGACCCGCCCGGAGTCCCGGAGGTTTGTCAGTTTCACATCCAGCATGCGCGAGATGCGCACGCTGCCCGGGCGTGCCACCGCATCGCCGCGCTGCACATCCGTCTTTTTAAGCCCCGCGAGGTTCACCGCCACGCGCTGTCCGGCATATGCCGTATGCACCGTGCTCCCATGCACCTGCAGGTTGCGGATGCGGGTTTCGGAACCGGACGGCACAAGCTCCGCCGCGTCCCCTTCGCTCATGCAGCCTTCGATGAGCGTTCCAGTCACAACCGTTCCGAAGCCATCCACCGAAAATACGCGGTCAACCGGCAAACGGAACGGCACGCGCACGCTCTTTTCCGCCGCTGCGTGTACAAGCGTATAAAGCGCCTGCTTCAGCTCCGCAATGCCCTCACCCGTGTAAGCCGAAACGGACAGGATGGGCTTCCCTTCAAGGAAGGAACCCTTCGCGCGCTCACGTACCTCCTCCTGTACCATCTCAAGCCACTCTGCATCGACCATGTCCTTTTTTGTAATAACGATGAGGCCATCCCTGATGCCGAGCAGCGTCAGGATATTCAGGTGCTCTACCGTCTGCGGCATGAAGCCCTCGTCCGCCGCAACGATCAGCATCGCAAGGTCTACCCCGCCCGCACCGGCGAGCATGTTCTTAATGAAGCGCTCGTGTCCCGGCACGTCCACAATGCCCGCCTGCGTGCCATCCGGCCAATCGAGATGGGCAAAGCCGAGTTCGATGGTGATACCGCGCTTTTTTTCCTCCGCAAGGCGATCCGTGTCGATGCCGGTGAGCGCCTTGATGAGCAGGGTCTTGCCGTGGTCAACATGCCCGGCCGTGCCGATGATGACGTGCTTCACCGCGCCGCCTCCTTCCATGCGTTTGCAATCGCCGCAAAATCGTCCCCCCGCAGCGTGCGCACATGCAGCAGATACCGTCCGTGGTCGATCCTGCCGATGATGGGCGGCTCGCCAAGGCGCAGCGCCGCTTCAAGCGCCTCTACGCTTCTGCCCGCTGCCGGGGATACCGAAACAGCAAATGAAGGCAGCATTTGCATGGGAACGGAGCCGCCGCCCACCTGATCCTCCACGGGCACGGGCTCCGCTTCCGCACCCGCCGCGCAAAGCACCCTGGCGAGCGCCTCGGCACGCGCAAAAAGCGTTTCCGGCTTCGCCGCAAGCATGGCGAGCGTTGGCACTTGTTCAAACGCCGTGCCGGAAGCATAAAGGCGCAGCGTGGCTTCAAGCGCCGCAAGCGTCAGCTTGTCCACGCGCATTGCGCGCGTGAGCGGGTGGCGCTTTAAGCGATCGATATATTGTTTCTTTCCAATGATAATGCCTGCCTGCGGCCCGCCGAGCAGTTTGTCCCCGGAGAAGGAGATTACATCAACGCCCGCGCGGACGGAATCCTGCACCGTGGGTTCCCCCTGAATGCCGAATTGCGCAAGGTCAAGCAGCGACCCGCTGCCAAGATCCTCAATCACCGCAAGGTTGTGCGCATGGCCGAGCGCCGCCATCTCTGCACGCGGGACGGATTCCGTGAACCCAACGATGCGGAAGTTGCTGGTGTGTACCTTCATCAGCGCGCGCGTATCCGGACCGATCGCCCGTTCATAGTCGGAAAGGTGCGTCTTGTTCGTCGTGCCGACTTCCCTGAGGCGCGCACCGCAGCTTTCCATGATCTCCGGCACGCGGAAGGATCCGCCGATCTCCACAAGTTCCCCGCGTGAAGCGACGACCTCGCCGCCCGCTGCAAGTCCGGAAAGGATCAAAAGCACCGCGGCCGCATTGTTGTTTACGACAAACGCTGCTTCCGCGCCGGTAAGCGCGGTCAAGAGAGCCTCCACATGGGAATAGCGCTCGCCGCGGCCGCCTGTTAAAACGTCGTATTCCAGCGTGGAATACCCGCGGGCAACCTCCGCAACGGCTGCTGCCGCCGCTTCCGCAAGGCAGGCGCGGCCGAGGTTCGTGTGCAAAATCACGCCCGTGCCGTTTATGGTGCGGCGCAGCGAGGGCCGGCAGGCGCATTTCACGCACTCTGCTACCCGTGCTGCAAGCGCCGCTTCGTCCGGCAGCGCTGCCGCTTCTCCCGTAAGCACGCTGCTTCTGAGCTCTGCAAGCACGCTGCGCACCGCGTCCGCCACGGCGCTTCTCGGCGCGTTCTGACAAAGAGAAACCAAGGCGGGCGACCGCAAAAGGTCGTCCACCTTGGGAATTTCACGCAGCAATTGATTGTTCATGTGTTGTACGCTCCATTTCGCTCGATCGCTGTATCTTTGTCCCAATTATAACAGCAATTGCGCGATTGGGGAAGCGTGCTCACTCGTTTTCAAAAAGAAGCTCGTAACGCTCATCCACACCGATGCGGTACACCCGTTCCACATCCTCGTCCATCGACGCAAGCTGCGGCGCATCCGCCTCATAGCGTACGCAGGTACCGCAGGAGGAGCTCAGCACACGCGGCACGGGCGCCATCTGTGCGCGTACGCCCGATGACGTAAGCGCGCGGCTTGTCATGAGCGCCGCAAGATGCGTATGGAACGTTGCGATATACTTCGTCATTTCTTCAACGTCAGGCGGAAGTCTACACCTTCCTGCTCAACGGAAACCTGATAGCCCATGCTGGTGCCAAAGCGCGTCACATTTTCCACAGCGCACCGGTCGTCCGCCAGCACCACAAGCTCTTTGGGCGCGTTCTTCTTCACTTCCTTCTGCACCATCGCCACCGGCATGGGGCAGGTAAACCCTCTTGCGTCAATCATAGTTTCATTCCTTTCCGGCCAAACGCCCGATTCTTATTCCGCTGCTTTTTCCTTCTTCGGCATGTTCAAAAGCGAGATTGCTACCAGCACCACGATGCCGAGGAGCACCGCAACCTTGCCCGCAGTAGAGATGCCGCCAACCACGAGCTCACCCGCTTCGTTCAGGGAATCCGGGTTGCCCGCAAGGCCGAAGTTATGTGCAAACGCCGCGCCCGCGATCATGCCGAACACGGTGATTGCAGAGTCACCGTTGCCTTCGCCTGCAAGGATCAGCTGACGCAGCGGGCAGCCGCCGAGAAGCACCGAGCCCCAGCCCACAAGCACCATGCCGAGCGCATTCCAAAGGTGGCTGCTGTGCGCGATGGGCTGCAGTTCAAAGCCAAACTTGAATTTGCCAAGCGCAAGGTTCCCGATCAGCACCACAAGGAAAATCGCAACAAAGCCGTAAAGCAGCTTGAAGTCCTGGAACATAATGCCGTCGCGGATGCCGCCTACCATGCAGAGGCGGGAACGCTGCGCGAGCGCGCCTGCCACAAGCGCGATGGCAAGCGCGGCGATTACCGGCGCATGCATGGAACCAGGGCCCTGTTCGCTCGCCTTAAAGAGCGTTGGCACAGCCACAAAGAGGATCAACAGCCCCACCATCAGCGCGGGCAGGATGCCGCCTTCCGTCTTCTCAAGCGTATAATTGCGGCGAAGCGAAAAGCCGCGTTTGAGGAACTGCACGCCCACGAAAATGCCGATCACAAAGCCCACCATGCCGACGAGCGCGTTCAAATCGCCGCCGCCCAAACGGATGACCATGCGAAGCGGGCAGCCTAGGAAGGCCAGCGCCCCAATCATCACAAATGCGCCAAGCACAAAGCGCGTTGCCGGAGAAGACCCCGCCTTTGCGCGGAACTCGCCCTTTGCAAGCGCCATGATGAATGCGCCGAGCACAAGGCCGATGATTTCCGGCCGGATGTACTGCACCTTTGCGGCGCTGTGCATGCCGACTCCGCCCGCGATGTCCCGGAGGAAGCACGCAATGCAGAAGCCCATGTTCGCCGGGTTGCCAAGGAGCGTCAGTACCACTGCCGCAATGCCCACGACCGCCCCCGCGATCACTACGATCCAATTCACCTTTTTCATTTCGTTTCTCCCCATAATTCCGATTTTATGATACGGCCCGCGTCAAGCGCGGTTTCCAATAAAAATTATAGGACATCCGGCGAAGAATAGCGAATTACGCTTACCAATACGCGCCCGTTTTTCATCGAAAAAACCAATGATATGAGCTCTTAATCGGATGCGTCATCCGTTTGCGCGCTGTTATACCAGCCTCGGCGTTTCCATACGGACATAGCGCACGAAGCGCTGTTCCAACGGTGTAAGCGCCGTATCCCTGCGCCATGCGATGCAGATATCCCGGTACGCGCCATCCGGCGTGAGATCAAACGAAAGCAGCCTGCCCGCAGCGATCTCCTCCCGGATCGCCAGGCTGGAAATTACGGATACACCCATGCCCTGCGAAACGCCCGCCTTGATGGATTCGGGATTATCCATGCGCGCAACGATCCGAAGCGCTTCCGGGGCAATGTTCCGCCGCCTTAAGTATTCTTCCACGGCGCGCTGCGTGCCGGAGCTTTCCTCCCGGGCGATCATCGGCTCGCCCAGCAGATCGCACCCGGCGGCTCCCTCCCGCTGCAGCTTTTGAAAGCGCGCACTGTTTTCCGTGATCAAAACAAGCCTGTCCTGCGCAACCGCATGGCAAACGAAACGGCGCGCATCAAGCGTTGCTCCAAGCAGGCCGATCCGGGCTTCCCCCTGCTCCAAAAGGGCGCGCACCTCCTCGCTGTCGCCGCGCCGCAGCACATAACGCGCACCGGGGTGCTGTTTCAGGAAGCCAGCCATCAACCGGGGCAGCAGGGACTGCGCCGGCACGGTGGAAGTGCCGATGCTCATCGTTTCCCGGCTTTTGTTCTCCCGCATCTCCTGCAGCGCCTCACAGCGCCCGAGGATCTCCTTTGCCGCCGCATAAACGCGCCTGCCGTCCTCCGTCAGCGCAAATTTTTTGCGCGCGCCGCGCAGGATCAGCTGGGCGCCCAACGTTTGCTCCAGCGCCTGGATATGCATGCTTACGGTGGATTGTGTGAGGTGCAGCCGTTCCGCCGCACGTGTAAAGCTGCCGTATTCCGCGGCGGCCGCAAAGGTTTCCAATTGCCGCAAACTGATTTCCAGCATATTTTGCTTCCTTTCAAGTTGACGATATCATAAATATCAATGTGACATTTGTGGCCTGCTGTGCTATGCTCATCTTGTGAGGAAAAGGAGAGCATTGAACCATGCAAACGATTTATCTCGACAACGCAGCAACCTCGTTCCCAAAACCCGAAGGCGTAAGCGCCTGCATGAAACGCTACATGGATTCCGTCGGTGCAACCATCAACCGCTCCGTTTATGGCGCCGCGCAGGATGCGGGGCTTGTGACGCTGCGCCTCCGGGAACGCCTCGCACGGCTGTTTTCCTTCCCGGAAAAGCCCACGCACGTAATTTTGACCCCCGGCGCAACCGCCGGGTTGAACTTCATTCTTAAGGGCTTTCTGCACCCGGGGGATCACTGCATTGTAAGCGCGATGGAACACAACGCCGTAATGCGCCCGCTTTTGCAGCTTTCCGGCGTGGAATTTGACCGCATCCCCTGCGATGCCGAAGGGAAGTTTGACCCTGCGGATCTGCTGCCGCTCATTCGCCCCAACACGCGGCTCTGCATTCTTGCCCATGGCTCCAACGTATGCGGCACTGTGCAGGATGCGGCGGCCGTGGGCGCCATCTGCGCACAGCATGGCATTGCCTTTGCGCTTGACGCAGCGCAGACTGCCGGCCACATTCCGATCGATTTTCAGGCGCTGAGCCTGAGCGCGCTTTGCGCGCCGGGACACAAGGGGCTGCTTGGGCCTTCCGGCATTGGCGTGCTCCTGCTCCGGGATGATTTTGCCCATGCGCTCACACCGCTTCTCGCCGGAGGCACCGGCAGCGCTTCAGACAGCGAATACCTGCCGGATTACCTGCCGGACCGTTTTGAATCCGGCACGCCAAACCTGCCCGGCATTTACGGTTTGGAAGAAGCGCTCCGCTTCCTTGAAGAAACGGGAATCGACGCGCTTCGGGCGCATGAAATGCAGCTTTGCGCCCGTTTTCTCAATGGGCTTTCGGGCCTTTCCAACGTGCGCCTTTGCGGCACGCGGGAGCTTTCCCGCCGCGTGGGTGTGATCTCGGTGGATTTTTTAAACGCTGACAATGCCGAAGCAGCCTTCCGCCTGGAAAGCGAATTCGGCATCCTTACGCGCTGCGGGCTTCACTGCGCGCCCTCCGCGCACAAAACGCTCGGCACGTTTCCGACGGGCACCGTGCGCTTTTCGCTGGGCTTTGCAAGCACCGAGGCCGATGTGGACGCCGCGCTTGCCGCCATTCGCGCCATCAGCGAAGGATAATTCGCTTCCCGCCTTCATAGCTTGCAACCGTTCCGATGCGCTGCGCGCTTGGGACGGTTTTTTGCAGCTCCGCATACAATGCGTCCGCGTCCTGCTCCGCCACGGCGATCATAAGGCCGCCCGCCGTCTGCGGATCGTATAACAGATCCTGCTTGGCAAGCTCCACATCCCCCGCATCCACGCCCATCTCCGCAAACGTGCGGTTGCGGTACATGCCCGCCGGCAAAAAGCCCATGCGCGCAAGCTCGAGCGCTTCCGGAATAAGGTCGATCGCATCCACATGAAGGGTGATCGTCGTATCGCTCCCCGTTGCCATTTCATATGCATGGCCGAGCAGGCCGAAGCCCGTCACGTCCGTGCAGGCATGTACGTCGTATTTCACCATCGCATCCCGTGCGGCCTTGTTGAGCGTAGTCATCATGCGGTACATCAGCGCTTCGTTTTCCTCGGAAAGCATGTCCACTTTCTTTGCTGTGGAAAGCACGCCGATGCCGATGGGTTTTGTGAGCAGCAACACGTCGCCCGGCTTCGCGCCGGAGTTGGTTAAAATTTTGTCCGGGTGCACGAAGCCCGTCACCGCAAGGCCGTATTTCGGCTCGTCATCGTGAATGCTGTGGCCGCCCGTGATGAGCGCGCCCGCTTCGTAAACCTTGTCGTACCCGCCGCGCAGCAGCGCATGCACCGCTTCCATGGGCATGGATTCCGGGATCGCCATAATGTTCAGGCAAAGTTTCGGTTCGCCGCCCATGGCGTATACGTCGGAAAGAGCGTTCGTAGCCGCAATCTGGCCGAACAGGTACGGATCGTCCGCAATCGGCGGAAAGAAGTCCACCGTCTGCACCAACGCGAGCTCGTCGCTGATTTTATAAACCGAAGCATCGTCGCTCTTGTCGAACCCGACGAGCAGGTTTGGATCATGGTGTACCCGAATCCCTTCCAGCAGCTTTGCAAGCACGCCCGCACCGACCTTTGCGCCGCATCCGGCGCATTTTGCAAGCTTTGTCAGCTTAATGTCCTTCGCTTCCATCGTTTTCTCCTTTTTATGTGCCGGCGGCAATCCGCCCGTCGCGCAAGGTTATTGTCTCAAATCCCCGGCGGGATTGCAACGCAGTTTCACATCATTTTTACGTTTTACACGGAATTTTTATCGAAAAAAACGATAAAAGGCGGGAGTTCTCCCGCCCGCTGCATTCTGTTTTTCTTACCGGCTGACGCAGTATGTTTCCATATATGCTTCCATGCGTGCGCGCATCGTGCCGTCGATGAGGATACGGCCATCGATCTCCTTGTTGTAAAGCGTTTCAAGGATATCCCGCACGGTCACAAGCGGGAAGGTGCGGATGCCGAAGTCCCGCTCGATCTCCTCGATTGCGGTCAGTTCGCCCTGTCCGCGTTCCATGCGGTCCACCGAGATGATGAGCCCCGGAACCTCCACCCTGGCCGCTGCGTGCAAAACCGGCAGCGTTTCGCGCACGGCCGTGCCGGCGGTGATGACGTCCTCAATGATGAGGAGCTTGTCGCCGTCCTTGGGCTTATAGCCCACCATGGAGCCGCCCTCGCCGTGATCCTTCGCTTCCTTGCGGTTAAAGCAGTAGTTTACGTCCCGCCCCATGCGGGCGAGCGCCGCCGCAGTGGAAACCGCAAGCGGAATGCCCTTATACGCCGGGCCGAACAGCGCCGCAACCTCCGAAGGCAGTTCGCCGGATTCCGTGTGCGCCGCGATGCAGGCAGCGTAAAATTCGCCGAGCCGCGCGATCTGCGCGCCGGTCTTATAGTTGCCCGTGTTGATGAAGTACGGCGTTTTGCGGCCGCTCTTTGTTGTAAAATCACCGAAGGTCAGCACGCCTGCGCGCGCCATAAATGCGATAAATTCCGCTTTGTAGCTCATATGAATCCCCCTTTATTCCCCTTGAAACGCAGCCTTGAGCGCCGCAATGTTTTCATAGCCCTCCCGCCGCATAAAGGCGGCAAGCCCTTCGAGCACATCCACCGGCGCGGTCGGGTTTATGAGCGCCGCCGTGCCAACGGCTACCGCGTCCGCACCCGCGAGCAGAAATTCTGCCGCATCCTCGCCCGTCATGATCCCGCCAAGGCCGAGGATAGGCAGCTTCACCGCGCGGCGCACCTGATACACCATGCGGATGGCCACAGGCTTCACGGTGGGGCCGGAAAGCCCTCCCGTGCCGTTTGCAAGCAATGGACGCTTTGTTTTCAAATCGATGCGCATGCCGAGCAGGGTGTTGATGAGCGAAAGCGCATCCGCACCCGCGTCCTGCACCGCCCGCGCGATGGCCGTGATGTCCGTCACGTTCGGGGTTAGCTTCACCATCACGGGTTTTTTCGCGGCGCGCTTCACGGCCTCCGTCACCCGCGCAGCCATGCGCGGATCCGTGCCGAAGCCGATGCCGCCCTCCTTTACATTTGGGCAGGAGATATTGAGTTCGTACATCGCAACGTTGGTTTCATTGAGCAGTTCCGTCACGGCGACATATTCTTCCACGCTGTGTCCGGCCAGGTTTGCGATCACCGGCACATCGAAGTTTGCAAGGTAAGACAGCTCGTTTTCGATATATGCCGCAGCGCCCGGGTTTTGCAGGCCGACGGCGTTGAGCATGCCGCCATAGGTTTCCGCGATGCGCGGCGTCGGGTTGCCGGCCCAGGCTTCCGCCGCGACCCCTTTTGTGATGACCGCGCCAAGGCGCGAAATATCATAGAACGCACCGCTTTCGCGCGCCGCAAACGTGCCGCTTGCGGTCATGACCGGGTTTTTCAGCGAAAGCCCTGCAAACGAGATGTGAAGATCGGGTTCGTTCATTCAAAGATCACCTCGCTTCCATCAAATACAGGCCCGTCCTTACAGACGCGCTTTTGCACCACCGCTCCGTTTTGCCTGAGCTTGCAGACACAGCCCACGCATGCGCCGTAGCCGCATCCCATGCGTTCTTCCAAAGAAACCTGAAGCGGCAGTTTCCGCTCCGCACAAAGCGCCGCAAGCGCGCGCAGCATCGGTTTGGGCCCGCAGGCAAGCACCGCGGTTTCCTCCGAAAGCGCTTCCCGCGCAAGAAGCTGCACCACATTTCCATGGAACTCCGCGCTGCCATCCTCCGTAGCGATGAAGAGCGCATCGGAGGCGGCTGCAAATTCATCTTTCAGGAACAGCGCGTCCCTGTATCCCAGGGCAACCGTTACGGAAAGCCCCTTCGCCTTTGCCGCATGCGCCGTCTGAAGCAGCGGGGGCACACCCACGCCGCCCCCCACAAGCAGCACATGCCCATGCTCCGGCAGGGCATAGCCATTGCCAAGCGGGCTCGATACGCGGAGCGTTTCGCCCGGGCGCAGCACAGCCATGCGCCGCGTGCCATCGCCCACAGCGCGGTATACGAGGGTCAGCAGGCTGCCCTGCTGCCGGCAAACGCTGATCGGGCGCGGCAGAAGGTGTGCGCCATCCGCAGGGTACACGTTCACGAACTGCCCGGGCCGTGCGGGTTCCTCCGCATCCGGCAGGGACAGGGTAAGTTGATAAATATCCGGCGCGATGCGCGCGTTTCCTTCGACCTGCGCTGCTATGACCCGCTTCATCCCATGATGTCCTTTTTCATGGCAAGCGCCGCATCCCGCGCAGCATCCGCAAAACCGCGCTCGCCGTATTTTTCGTTTTTCTTATATGCCGCGATGATCCCGCGGGAAGAATTCACGATGCAGCCCCGGCCGTCCTTGTCGAAGAAGCCGCGGATGTCCTCCGCCGTGCCGCCCTGCGCGCCATAGCCCGGCACGAGGAAGAACGTGTGCGGCAGAGCTGCGCGCACGCGCGCGCCCTCCGCCCGGTGCGGCGCGCCGACCACGGCGCACACGCGGCTGTAACCGGAAGCGCCCATTGCAGCCCTGCCCCATTCGTCCACAAGCGCGGCCACATGCAGGTAAACGGGTTTCCCATCCACAACGATATCCTGAAGCTGGCTGCTTGAGGGATTGCTCGTTTTCACGAGCACGAAAATTCCTTTGTTTTCTTTGTTGCACGCATCGATGAAAGGCTGTATGCCGTCTATGCCGAGATACGGGTTCACGGTGACGAAATCCTCATGCCAAAGGTCGAACCTTTCCCCGGCGATCTCGGTGCCGCCGATGTGCGCGGCATAGGCCGCGGCGGTGGAGCCGATGTCTCCGCGCTTGATGTCGCCGATGACGACAAAGCCCATCTCCTTTGCAAGTGCGGCCGTTTTTTCATAGGCGGAAAGCCCTGCGAGGCCGTAACGCTCATAAAAGGCAATCTGCGGCTTCACGGCGGGTACAATCCCCTGCACAGCCGCAAGGATCGCCCGGTTGAACGCAAGGAACATCTCCGCTACAGCCTCGGGCGTTTTGCCATACTGCGCGAATTTCTCCTCCCGCAGATACGATGGGATCATCTCCAGCGTGGGATCAAGCCCCACTACGGTCGGGTTGTTGAGCGCGTCGATGCGCGAAAGCAATGCGTCAATCATGCGTGTTTCCTTTCCTCATTCCATGTTCCGGTAAACGATCCGCCCGCCCGCGACGGTCAGGAGCGTTTTCCCGCAGACCTCCATGCCCGCAAACGGCGTGCTGCGCCCCTTGGAGCGGAAGGATTCGGGATCGATGCGGTACGGGCGCTCCACATCGAACACCGCTACATCCGCACATGCGCCCACCGCAAGCGTGCCGCGTTTGGGATCGCCAAGGATGCGCGCGGGGTTTGCGCTCATAAGCGCAACGAGGCGCGAAAGCGGGATATGCCCCGCCCGTACAAGGCCAGTATAGCTTACGGGGAAGGAGGTTTCAAGGCCGATCACGCCGTTGAGCGCCCTTTCATAACCGCATTGTTTTTCTTCCGCGCTGTGCGGCGCATGGTCGGTGGCAATGGCATCGAGCGTGCCGTCCTGTATCGCCCGGATCACGGCGGCAACATCCTCCGCCGTGCGCAGCGGCGGGTTCATCTTGAAATTTCCGTCCGCAGCGCATGTTTCGTCAAAGGTAAAGTAGTGCGGGGCAGTTTCCGCGGTAACGGAATAGCCTGCCGCCTTTGCAGCACGGATGAAATCGAGGCTCAGCTTTGCGCTGATGTGGCAAAGGTGCAGCGCCGCGCCGCTTTCCCGCGCAAGGACGAGATCCCGTGCGGCCATGCAGGCCTCGCCTGCCGCCGTGCCGGGGAGCGCGTCATCTTCCGTATGGTCGAAGATGGGAAGCCCCGCTTCCGCCGCAGCGCGCATGGCCTCAAGCATCACGGAAGCATCCGCCACGGAGCGGCCGTCTTCGCTCAGCGCACAGGCGCCGGCCCGTTTGAGCGCAGCCGCATCCGTAAGCTCGCGTCCCTTCTGGCCCATTGTGACCGCGCCGATGGGCAGGGCGTTTATGCCCTCTGCGCGGGCGCAGAGCGCCGCCGCAGCTTCCGCCGTGTCAAGCACGGGCTTCGTGTTCGGCATCATGCAGACGGTCGTAAACCCGCCCGCTGCGGCAGCGGCGCATCCGCTCTCCATGTCCTCTTTGTATGTAAGGCCCGGGTCGCGGAAGTGCACATGCAGGTCGATCAGCCCGGGGAGCACGAGCGCGCCCGGCACTTCGATGCGATCGCTTTCGCCCGCCGGGAGTTCGCCCGAAGCAAAGCCCGCGGCACGGATGGCCGCCACGCGGCCTTGTGAAAGATGCAGTTCGCCCACGGCATCCAGGCCAAGCGCCGGATCCACGATGCGGCCGCCGGCAATGCAGATCGGCTTACTCATTTTTCATGCTGACGATCTCGTCGCAGTATTCGCAGCGGTATTCCCGCGTTTGTGCGTTCATCAGATGGAAAATGTGGGGGGCGTTGCGCTCCACGCTCGTTACGCAGCGGGGATTTTTGCACTTGATGACATTTGTGACCGTCTGCGGAAGCGCAAGGTTGATCTTTTTAACGATTTTCCCGTTTTCGATGATGTTCACCGTTGCGTTCGGATCGAGAAGGCCAAGCACGGTCAGGTCAACGTCCGTCACGTTTTCGATTTTGATGAGATCCTTGCGGCCGTGCTTTTTGCTCGTAGCATTCATAATAAAAGCCACGGTGTTCTTCTTGGTGTCGATTTTAAGATAATCCAGGATGCGGTTTCCGGTGCCTGCGGTGATGTGGTCAATGACGATGCCGCGTTCGATGCTGTTTACAATCATTGCTGTTTCCTCCCTTTTTACTGTACTTCGATGCCGAGCAGCTTCATGATGAGCGCCATGCGAACAAACATGCCGTTTTTCGCCTGTTCAAAGTAAAGCGCGCGCGGGTCGCTGTCCACTTCCACCGCAATCTCGTTCACGCGGGGCAGCGGGTGGAGCACCATCATGTTCTCATTGGCAAGCTGCATCTTCTCCGCGTCAAGGATGTAGCGATCCTTCAGGCGGATGTAATCGTCCTCATTGAAAAAGCGCTCGCGCTGCACGCGGGTCATGTAAAGCACATCCAGCTCCGGCAGCACGTCCTGCATCTTTTTCACCTCGCGGTAGGGCACGTTATTCGCCTCCAGCACGCCGCGGCGCACATAATCCGGAATGCGCAGTTCCTCCGGCGAAATGAGCACGAAGTTCACCCCCGCATAGCGGGAAAGCGCCTTGATGAGCGAATGCACGGTGCGCCCGAACTTGAGGTCACCGCAAAGGCCGACAGTCAGGTTTTCAAACCCGCCCTTGCGCCTGCGGATGGTTAGGAGGTCCGTAAGCGTCTGCGTCGGGTGCTGATGGCCTCCGTCGCCCGCGTTGATGACGGGCATGTCCGTGCTGTTGGCGGCGATGCGGGGCGCGCCCTCCTTGGGGTGGCGCATGACGGCGATATCCGCATAGCAGGCGATGGTGCGGATGGTGTCCGCAATGCTCTCGCCCTTGGCCACGGAGCTGGAGTTGGGCTCCGAGAAGCCGATCACCTGGCCGCCCAGGCGCAGCATGGCCGCCTCAAAGCTGAAGCGCGTGCGGGTGCTGGGTTCGTAAAACAGCGTTGCGAGCAGCTTGCCATCACAGGCATGGGCGAACCGCGGAGGATTGGCGATGATTTCATCCGCAAGATCAAAGATTTCCTCCAGTTCGGCGGTGGTCATGTCCATGGGTTCCAGAATGCTTTTCCCTTTCAGCATACGAATCTCCTTTCTTGAATGCAGAGCAAAATTTGTTCAATAAAAAATCTTCCCTAAATCAAAGGGAAGATTTCAAAACAAATATGGAAGGATGGGAAAGGCGAAACGTGCCGCCCGGAAAACAATTGCGCCGCGCCATGGTTCCAATTCGCCGCCGCATGTTGTTCCCCTCCTTTTTTCACCTTAAATCTTCGGTATGGTATCACATCCGGCGGGTGGTGTCAAGAGGGGAATTCGGTGGAATTTCATTTCCCAAATTCCGGCGCAAGAAACGCGGCGAGAATGCCCTTCAGGTCAATCTCGCGCAAAAGCGATTCCATGGTTTCCAGCGTGGTTTTACCTTTCACCGCTTCACAATCTTGAAATACGCACGCGCTGTCACACGGTAAGCGATAAGGTAAATAAGCGCAAACGCGGCGCTCACGCCAAGCGCGCAGCAGAGCACAAGCACCCAGTCATAAAGCATGAAGCTTTGCAGCATGCGCGTGAGGATGCGGCTTGCAAACACCATGTGAAGAAGCGCCGTCACAAGCGGCAGGAAGAACACCCAAAGCACCTGCGCGTTGATGGTTCCTCTGACCTGCTTTTCATCCATGCCGACCTGCTGCAGGATGTCGAAGCGCTCCTTGTCCTCATAGCCTTCCGTGATCTGCTTGAAATAGATCATCAGCACCGTCACCGCAAGAAACAGGATGGCGAAGAACGCGCCAAGGAACAGCAGCCCGCCGTACATGCCATAGCTCTCCTGCCGGGCGCTCCAAATGTCACGCACACCGTAATAATATGTCACATCTTCGCCTGCCTCGTTCTTCAAAACCATGCTGAGCTGCCGCGCAGCATCCAAAAACGCTTCGCGGTCCTCCTCCGCGCCTTCCAGGTCGAAGTGCAGCGTGCCGTCCAAATAAAGGCTGTGCGGCTGCATATACAGCTCCGAGCCCGGATAAACCGTACCGTCCGGGTTCGCTTCCCCTTCCACGTAATTATGATAGTTCAGCCCGCTTTCATCCGCGTGCATCACCACGTTGTGCTCCTCCGCAAGCGCGGCAAGCTTTGCATCGGCGCCAAGGCGGTCGTGGTACGGCGCATAGCCGCTCACCTGCACATCGTACGGATACTGCGGCGCAAGCGTTTTTTCCTGCCCAAGATAAAGCGAAAGCGTGCCGCAAAGGGTCACGAGAAACATCGTGGAAAGGATGCAGATCGTCGCAAGGCTCGATGCGTTCTGCCGCATGCGGTGGAACATGCCCGAAACCGAAACGAAGTTTTGCGGTTTGTAATAAAAGCTCTTGTTGGCCCGAAGCGCACGGAGCACCGCAATGCTGCCGGAGGTGAAGAGCAGATTCGTGGCCAGAATGACGAGCAGCACCAGAAAGAAGAAGATGCCCATCGCCGTGCCAGAGCGTTCCACCGTCCATGCAAAATAATATGCAACGCCGAGCATCGCCGCGCCAATGAGCGCCATGGGGATGACAAGCTTTGAATCCTTTTCGCCGCGCTTCTCGCTTTGCAGAAGCTGAATGGGGTTCGCAAGATGTACCTGCGCAAGGTTGTAAAGCGAGCTTACAAAATATACGCCGAGGAAAAGCGCCGCCGTTGCAAGATATGCCACGGGCGCGGGGCGGAATTCGTTTTGCGGCAGCGCATGCATGAGCTTGAGCAGCAGCAGGAACAGGAGCTTCCCAAACACGAGTGCGAACACAAGCCCGCAGGCAAGGCCGCCGAGCAGGACGATCGCGTTTTCCAGCAGCAGGATGCGGCCCACATGCGCTTTGGAAAGGCCGAGCACACCATACAGCCCAAATTCCCGCTTGCGGCGTTTCACAAGGAACCGGTTGATGGAAAGCAGGAACCCCGCCGCAAACACCGTGAACACGATAACGCCCATCTGAAAGAGCGCCCGCGCGCTTTCCCCGCCCGGCACGCCTGCAAGCTCGCCGGACATCGCAAACCCGCACACAAGAAAGTAAATGCCGCCAATGATCGCGCAGGCGATCAGATACGGCAGATAGACCTCCCGGCTGCGGCGGATATTCGCCCATGCAAGCTTAAAGTAAAATCCCTTAGCCAATGTCCGCACCCCCATCCGAAAGCACGGAAAGGTTTGCAACGATCCGGTCGAAAAAGGCGCGGTTCTCATCCTCCCCCCGGTAAAGCTGCGCGAAGATCTCGCCGTCTTTAATAAACAGCACGCGGCTTGCGTAGCTTGCGGCCATGGCGCTGTGCGTCACCATAAGGATGGTTTTGCCCGCGCGTTCGTTCAGCGCGCGGAAATTCTGCAAAAGGCGCACAGAGGCCTTGGAGTCGAGCGCGCCGGTGGGTTCGTCCGCCAGAATGATCTGCGGATCGGTGATAACGGCGCGCGCCACAGCCGCGCGCTGCTTTTCACCGCCGGAAACCTCATAAGGGTATTTCCCGAGCAGCATATCAATGCCGAGCATCTGCGCAATGGGCAGAAGGCGGCTTTCCATTTCTTTCACCGGCGTTTGCGAGAGCACGAGCGGCAGCAGGATGTTATCCTTCAGGGTGAACGTATCAAGCAGGTTAAAATCCTGAAACACGAAGCCCATGTTATCGCGCCGGAATCTGGAAAGTTCCCGGTCCGGCACGGACGCAAAGCTGCGTCCGCCGAGCAGCACATCGCCCGAGGTAGGCTTATCGAGCGAAGCCAAGATGTTCAAAAGCGTCGTTTTTCCGCTGCCGGATGCGCCCATGATGGCCACAAACTCGCCTTCCGAAACGGTGAAGCTCACATTTTTGAGCGCTACGCACTGCACAAGCCCAAGCTTGGTGGTATAAACTTTTTTTACGTTCTGGATTTTCAACAATTCCATTGATTTTGTATGACCTCCTTGTGGGAACGTACTCGTTTTCCCAGTATGCCCCTATCATACAAAAAGCGGAAAGCCCCTGCCATCGAACTGTCTTACAAAAGCGGCTTCCAACCTTACAGTTTTGTCACATTAAAAGAGACGCGCACCTTTCCCATTCGCGAATTTCCCGCATACGCCCCTGCAGCTTTTGGACGCGCTCCCCATTGTCCAACCCGATTGTCAACTGTGAATTACTCCCGAAACCGGAACGTGTCCGCGTCCGGGAAAGAGAGTGTCACGCGCGTACCATGCCCAAGCTGTGAGCGCACATCAATGCGGATTGCAAGCGCATCCGCCACCTGGCGCGTCAGGTACAGCCCAACGCCGCTTGCGCGGGTATCCACGCGGCCGTTATATCCCGTGTAGCCCTTTTCAAAGATACGCGGCAGATCCTCCGGCCGAATGCCGATCCCGCTGTCCTCAATCACAAGGCAGCCGCTTTCCATGCAGACCTTCACGCCGCCCTCGTTCGTGTATTTCACGGCGTTGGAAAGCAACTGTTCCAAAATGAAGCCAAGCCATTTCGCATCGCTGACCACGCTGCCCGCAAGCGGCGCGATTTCCACGGAAAGCCCTTTGTAAACAAAAAGCAGGCCATATTTTTTCACGCTTTCATGCACGATGCGCCCAAGATCGCAGCGTTCGATCACAAGGTCGTTTGCAATCTCCCTGAGCTTCACATATTGCAGCGCGAGCTCCGCATACCGTTCCACCTTGAACAGCTCCTGCCGGAGCACGAGCGCCTCCGCAGAGTCGTTCTCCCGCAGCACAAGCCGCATCGCCGCAATGGGCGTTTTGATCTGGTGCACCCAAAGCGTATAATAAGAAAGGTTCTCATTCTGCGCCGCTTCAAGCGCGCGGCTCGCTTCCTGATGCCCTTGCGCAAGCGCCCGAACGACTGCCTGGTATGCGCCTTCAAGCGCATCCTGCGGCGCCGGAAGGGCTTCCGGCAGCGCGCCAAGATGCGCGCGGACGGTGCGTATCAGTCGCAGGCGGCCGATGTAGCGCCGGCCATCGAAATACAGCAGCAAAGCCAGAAGGAACGCCAATATAGCGGCCGTGTACCATGCAAGGGCCATGCTCTGTCCGCCCAGATATGCGATGAGGAGTGTGAGCGCGATGGCCATAACGCCAAACGCCCACAGCATCCATTTTGCCTTTAAGTAATGAAAAACATCACGCATTGATGCTGTACCCCTGCCCCTTGTGCGTAACGACACAATCCTCTATCCCGGCCGCCGCAAGCGTTTTGCGCAAGCGGTTGACGTTTACGGTAAGCGTATTGTCGTCCACAAATTCGTCGCTTTCCCAAAGGCGCAGCATGATGGCCTCCCGGCGCACCACCTGCCCGGGCCGTTCCAAAAGCACCTGCAAAATTCCAAGCTCATTTTTTGTGAGCGGGATGCGCTCTCCCCCGCGCATAAGGCATGAACCGGCCGCATCGAGCACCGCACCGCGCAGGCGCGGCTCCGGTGGCGGGGTTTCATAATCGTAGCTGCGGCGGAGCATAGCCTGCACCTTGGCAACGAGAACCTCAAGGGAGATGGGCTTTGTGATATAATCGTCCCCGCCCATATTCACGGCCATCACAACATCCATATCATCCGCACGGGAGGAAACAAAAATCACAGGCGCCTTGCTTTCCCTGCGGATCTCGGCGCAGTGGAAATAGCCGTTATGGAACGGCAGTGAAACATCCATCAGCACAAGGTGCGGCGCAAAGGCACGGAACTCACCCATCACATCCGCAAAATCCACGGCCGCGCACGCCTCATAGCCCCAGGCGCAAAGCTCACGGCAGATCGCCCCTGCGATCACCGCATCATCCTCTACAACAAAAATGCGATACATGGCCGCCTCCTTTCCGTCATTGTATTGGATTGCGCCCGCCCCGTCAATTTAGATTCAATTAAATTTTGCACGTTTTTTCTTGCCACATACCGCCGCAAGGGGATATGATTGAGAGGGCAAATCATATATCATTTTATGCCGTTTCCGGCAAAAGGAGGGATTTCCGAATGAAAGAATTCAGCGTTAACAGCACGTTCCTTTATTGCGTAGCGGCAATCGTCATTGCGTTTGTGCTGCTGCAATCCGCCGTGTTTCTTGTGCGGGCCTGGAAGCGTGCGCGCACGCTCGGGATTGAAGCCGCTGCGCTCAAGCGCATCGCCATGTCAAGCGCCGTGTTCACCATCGCGCCCGCGGTTGCCATTCTGCTCGGCGTCATCACGCTTTCCAAAGCGCTCGGCCTGCCGCTGCCGTGGCTCAGGCTCAGCGTCGTCGGCGCATTGACCTACGAACTGCCCGCCGCGACCGCCGCCGCCACCGCAGCGGGAGCTTCGCTTTCCGAGCAGGTTCAGGACCCCACGGTGTTTTCCGCCATCGCCTGGGTCATGACGCTCGGCATCATCCCCGGGGTGTTTTACATCCCGTTTTTGATGAAGCGCATCCAGGGCGGCCTATCCAAACTCAAGAGCCGAGATGAAGCGTGGAGCGCCATCTTCATGGATGCGTTGTTTCTCGGCATGATCTCCGCATTCCTCGGCATGATTTTCAAGGACATCCGCAGCGGGCTTTCCGGCTGGATTCCGGTGTTTGTGATGCTTGTGTCCGCCCTTCTGCTTGCGCTCTGCGGCCTCATCATGAAGAAATTTAAGATTAAATGGCTGGAGGATTTTGCGCTGCCGATCTGCATGCTGTCCTCAATGGCACTTTCCATCCCCATTACAAACTGGCTTAGCTGAAGGAGGAACCCCCGATGAAACAATCCCGCGCTTTAACCTATGAAGAAGCTACGCACCGCATCGGCCGCATCTGGATGTTGAGCGCCGCGGCGCTGTTCCTGCTCGTTCCTGTCTCGGTCAGCATCTTTTATGATGCATGGCCGCCCATCAAACTCGTGGGCGAGGGCCTCCTCGGCGTCGCGCCGATCTTCTGGACGGTCGGCGTAATCGAGGCGTTCACCTTTATCCCCATGCTCGGCAGCGGCGGTTCCTACCTTGCCTTTGTAACCGGCAACCTCACCAACCTCAAGGTGCCCTGTGTGCTTAACGCACTGCAGGCGGCGAAGATCGATCCCGGCACGGAGAAGGCGGAGGCCGTTTCCACCATTGCGGTGGCTGTCTCTTCCATCGTGACAACGCTCATCATCGCCCTCGGCGTGATCCTGCTTGGCTCCGTGCAGCCCATCCTGCAATCCCCTGCGCTTGCGCCCGCATTTGAAAACATCCTGCCCGCGCTTTTCGGCGCGCTCGCCGTGGTGTTTGTTTCCAAGGCATGGAAGATCGCCATTGCCCCGCTCGTATTCATGACGGCGCTTTTCATTGCCGTTCCGTCGCTCGCAGGCTCCGTTGGCGTGCTGGTGCCCGTGGGTGCAGCGCTTGCGATGGGCGCTGCGCGCATCCTTTACAAGAAAAACCTGCTTTGATGCGGAGGTAAATGCCAATGACAATCGTTTTGATCCTGCTCTCTGTGCTCGCGGCATTCTTTGCCGTTGTTTTGATCCGCACTGCGCGCTTCCGCCCAAAGGCAGAGCCGGACGCCTCCCTTCCCCCGCTTGCGGAAGCGCCGGATGCCGCCCTTGCGGCGGAGCATCTTGCCGAGATGATCCGCATTCGCACGGTTTCGTTTGCGGATAAAGCACAGGAAGACCCGGAGCCGTTCGAGGAATTTCCGCGCCTGCTTGCGCGGCTGTATCCCAACGTGCACAGCACCTGCGCGTGCGAACGTCCGGGCCCGCGCAGCCTGCTGTTCCGCTGGCCCGGCAAAGCTCCGGGCGACCCGACGGTCCTGATGGCGCACTATGATGTTGTCCCCGCCGATGAAGACGCCTGGGAGAAGTCCCCCTTTGCGGGGATAATCGAGGGCGGCGTGCTCTGGGGCCGCGGCACACTCGACACAAAGGGCACCCTGCTTGGCGTGATGGAGGCCGCAGAAGCCATGATTGCGCGCGGCTTTGTGCCGGAGCACGACATTTACCTGGCGTTTGCGGGCGATGAGGAGATCGTCGGAACCGGCGCGCCAACCACCGTCAAACTGTTAAAAGCGCGCGGCATTCATGCGGCGCTCGTTGTGGACGAGGGTGGCGCCGTTGTGGAAAATGTGTTCCCGGGCGTCTCCAGGCCGTGCGCACTTGTTGGCATCGGAGAAAAAGGCTCCGTAAATTTCGAGTTCTCCCTTGCTTCCAAAGGCGGGCATGCCTCCGCGCCGCCTGCGCACACGCTCGTAGGCCGGCTTGCCCGCGCCGTAACCCGTGTAGAGGGAAAGCCTTTCCCCGCCCGCATGACCAAGGCCACCGCGGAGCTGTTTGATACGCTCGGCCGCCATTCCACTTTCGTTTACCGCATGATCTTTGCCAACCTCTGGTGCTTCCTGCCACTGTTGGATCTTATCTGTAAGAAGCGGGGAGGCGAACTCAATGCGCTCATGCGCACCACCTGCGCCTTCACGATGATGGAAGGAAGCCGCGCGGCGAACGTGCTGCCGCCCAAAGCGCGCATGGTCGCAAACCTCCGCCTCATCAGCGGCGATACGGCAAGCAGCGCAGCTGAGGCGCTCAGGGCTGTGATCCAGGATGACAGCATCGCTGTGCAGCGGCTCAACGGAGATGATCCCTCCCCCTTCTCGCGGACGGATTCCGAAGGCTGGCGCCGCCTGCGCCGCGCGATCCGGGCTACGTGGCCGGAAGCGCTTGTTTCCCCTTACCTGATGATCGCGGGCAGCGATTCGCGCCATTTTTCCGCCATCAGCGAAAACGTGATGCGCTTCTGTCCGATGGCTCTTTCCACGGAGGAGCGCGGGTATATTCACGGCCACAACGAGCGCATCCCCGTGGAAAAACTCGGGACGCTGGTTGAATTTTACCTGCGCCTGATCGCGCAGTGTTAAAGCACGGTTGTGGGGGCGGGCAAAAGCCCGCCTCCCACGGAAGTTCACATTTCGTTCCACTTGCTTCACATCTTTTTCATTGCATTTGGTGCGCGTGCGTATTACCATGTAAAGCGTATAGCCAAGATCAGGGCAGGCCTGCCCTGATCTTGGCACCCCGAATCAAAGTGAGGTTTTTTCTATGCGAAATTGGCTGATGCGGTTCATGGCGGGTCGCAACGGCGCGGATGCGTTTGCGCGTTTTCTTTCCATCGCCGCCCTCGTGATTCTCATCCTTTCCATGCTCATCCCCGGATATGTGGGAACCGCGCTCTGGGTGCTTGCCCTCGGATGCCTGATTTACAGTTATTTCCGCATATTTTCAAAAAATACCGCGAAGCGCTATACGGAAAACGCGAAATACCTTTCCGTAAAATACAAAATCACCGGCTGGTTCCGCCGCAAAAAAGAGCGCATTCAGCAGAGCAAGACCCACCGGTTTTACCGTTGCCCGCAATGCGGCATCACCACGCGCATCCCAAAGGGCAAGGGGAAGATCAAAATTACATGCCCCAAATGCGGCAATACCTTTATCCGTAAAAGCTGAAAGAGGCGCCCGATGTTCGGTTATGTTGTCGCCAACAAGGCTGGGCTTTCGGAGCAGCAGCTTGCGCGTTACCGCGCGTTTTACTGCGGGCTTTGCCGGGCACTCCGCACGCGCTGCGGCCAGCTGGGCCGCATGACGCTCACTTACGACATGGCCTTTCTCGTAATGCTCCTAAGCTCCCTGTATGAGCCGAAAACACGCACGGGCGCAAACCGCTGTGTTCCCCACCCTAAAACACCGCAGCACTGGCTGCAAAATGAATTTACGGAGTACGCTGCGGATCTCAATCTTGCACTCGCCTATCATAACCTGCTGGACGACTGGCAGGATGACAAAAACCTTGCCGCGCACGCAGCGGCGGCACTGCTTCGCCCGCAGTATGACCGCGTCCGCGCCCGCCTGCCGCGCCAGTGCTCCGCAATCGAACAAAGCCTTTGTGCACTCCATCAAGCGGAAACCCTCAACCCGCTTCCTGCGGATATGGCGGCGGATGCATTCGGCGCGCTGATGGGCGCGCTGTTTGCCTGCCGGGAGGATCGCTGGGCGGATGGGCTGCGGCGCATGGGAGCGGCGCTCGGCCGCTTTATTTATATGATGGATGCTTACCTGGATCTCCCGGAGGATGAAAGGCGCGGGCGCCCCAACCCGCTCGCTCCGCTTCGGGCCGCGCCGGAATATGAAGCGCAATGCAAAGCGCTTTTCACGCTGCACCTTGGCGAATGCGCGCTGGAGTTTGAAAAGCTGCCGTTGGTGGAAGATGCGGACATCCTGCGCAACATCCTTTACTCCGGCGTTTGGACAAGGTACGAAGCACAAAAACAAAAAAAGCTGCGCCTGCAGGGAAAGGAGCCGAACCGGACATGACGGACCCCTATCAGGTGCTTGGCGTTTCCCCAAATGCGAGCGATGACGAAGTGAAGCAGGCCTACCGCAAGCTTGCAAAAAAATATCACCCGGATGCCAACCCGGGAGACAAAATCGCCGAGCAGCGCATGAAGGAAATTAATGCTGCCTATGACCAAATTATGAACAAGCAGGCAAACCCGGACGGACAAAGCGGCGGGTATGGCGGCTTCGGCGGAGGCTATTACGGGCAAGGCTCCACCGCGCAAGAGGAATCTTCAACGATGACGGCCGTGCGCAACTTTCTGAACTACCGGCGTTACCGTGAAGCTCTGACCGCGCTTTCCGGCATCCCGGAGGCCGAGCGGGGTGCGCGCTGGCAGTATTACAGCGCCATTGCCAACCACGGAGCCGGGAACCGCATGGCAGCCCTGCAGCATGCCGAGCGCGCAGCAAGCATGGAGCCAGACAACGAAGAATATCAGGAATTGCTGGAACAGCTCCGCAACCCGGGCCGCGCTTATACCGCCTTTGGCCGCGGGTTTGGCATGCCTGCAATGAACATGAGCGGCCTCTGTCTTTCCATGTGCCTTGCGCAGCTCCTCTGCCGGTTCTGCTATTGCTGAACCGCATTATAGAAACAGAAAGGAATCCGCTTATGCTTGAATACAAATTCGATACCCAGCTTTTGATCGAGGGAAGCGCACTCTCCGAAGATGCCATCCACGAATACATCACTGCAAACATTGCAGGCGATTGCCTGCTTGCCGTCGGAGATGAAACGCTCATCAAAATCCACTTCCACACCAACACGCCATGGAAGGTACTTGAATACTGCGCCTCCCTTGGAGATATTTATGATGTTGTGATTGAAAACATGGAACGGCAGGAGCACGGGCTGCAGGGATAACAAAAACATGCCGAAGGGCCGCAGCGCGCGGCCTTTTATTGATTTTGCGGCCCAAAACCGCCGATATACTTTTGCAAGTCTTTCTCGTGAGACAGAACGCCACCGCTTGCGCGGCTCGCGCTTCAGCAAAGATAAGACATATCGCTTATCCTCTTAACGACCCTTTTTCCATCATTATTTTCCAGCATGTGTGAAACGCCGCCGGAACGCCCGTATATTTCACTTGTGTTCATGGCTTCAATGTTCAACCCAAGAAACATTGTGTTAAACACGCTCAACAAGTCTCCGTGTGATACGATCAGTATGTTTTCGTCCTCACTTCCCATGATTTCATCAAAAAATGGTTTCAGCCTGTTCCATACGTCTCTGCGGCTTTCCGCATCGGAAAACAGCCTGTCATCAACTGTCTTTTCTTGCATTTCGAGGTTTTCACGAAGCCATTGGATCGATTTGCCGCAACACCTGCCGAGATTTCTCTCCCGCAATTCTGTCCTTAATATTGGAGATAAGTTCAAATGTTTTCCTATGCTTTCCGCAGTCTGTTTTGCACGCAATAAGTCAGATGCGTACAGGACGAGCCTTTGCCCAACTAGCTCCTTTTTCAGCTTTTCTCCGATTTTATTCGCTTCCCTGACTCCTTGCTCTGACAACGCCCAATCCGTCCAGGAGCCGACCATGCCATTTGTGTGATGTACGGATTGTGTGTGCTGAATGGTTATAATCTTTTTCATCAAATACCTCCCTCTCCAATCCCGGTTTTTTGACTTGTATTCACATTATGCTATAGCATTGCAGGGTTTGTCAAACAGACTGGGCAGAGGGTCTCAAGGAAAAAGGCCACTTGATGAGCCTCTTAAAGAAGCTATTTGAGCGGCGATTGTGGGCAGCGAGCTGTTTGGCAAAGCCATTCAGCGCGTAAAAGCTATAGCAAGAATAAAATCGCTTCTGATCCTCCCGATGGCCGCGCTCCACCTTGCCGTTGTGCAGATGCCCAACTCGGCGGCAGTAGCTTTATACAGGGTGGCAGATCTCGCTTGCTGTTGGAAAACGGTTGGTGAATTCAAAGCCATTGTCTGTTTTGGCGCACTTCTCACGGCTGCCCTTGCGTGCATACCACTTGAACAACCGTTTGAGAAAATCGGCTGAAGAAGATGTGGATTGCTCGGGATAGGTGGCCAGGAAGCGCAGGCGAGTGAATTCGTCGATGGCGGTATACGGAAACAAACGCGCCTCCGGAGCTGCAATGCATCTGCGCGGCATGCTTTTCCATCCGTCTGGGCTCGCTGAGCAACGGGTATAATTTTTAATTTTAACTGATGCGACATTATCCTTCACCCTTTTGTTCAACTGTTCAATATGTATTGTATTTCTACAGATAGCAAAAATAAACGTTTTCCAAAGCCTGTTTACTTCTTCCATGTTTTGGCGTACCATAGATGCAGAAAGCCAAACATGTTACGTCGGGAGGTTACAATATATGCCGGATTATAAAAAACTCCAGAACGGGAGCGATATCCGCGGTGTCGCCATCGCGGTGGAAGGCGGAAAGCCGGTGGATTTGACGGAGGAAGCCGTGCGCGCCATCGGCGGCGCGTTTGCCGGGTGGCTGCAAAGCCGTTTGGGCGAAGGAGTTAAGCGCATTTCCATTGGGCGCGATTCCCGCCTTTCGGGCGAGCAGCTCAGCGCATGGCTTCGGGATGGCCTTTCTGCTGCCGGGATGGAGGTCACGGATTTTGGTCTTTGCACCACGCCGGCTATGTTTATGTCCACCGTAATGGAAGGTTGGGAATTTGACGGCGCGGTGATGATCACGGCGAGCCATCTGCCCTTTGAGCGCAACGGCTTTAAGTTTTTCACCGCAAAGGGCGGCTTGGAAAAGCAGGACATCGCGGCGATCCTTGCTTCCGCAGGCGCGGGTGATTTTCCCGCAGGCGGCGTAGGCGCTTGCATCCGAGCGGATTTTCTTCCCGCCTACGCTGAACTGCTGCAAAAAAAGATACGCTCCGCAACCGGCATGGAGCAGCCGCTTTCCGGCCTTCGCATTCTTGTGGACGCAGGCAACGGCGCGGGCGGCTTCTTCGCGGGCGAAGTGCTTGCTCCGCTCGGCGCGGACACAGCGGGCAGCCTCTTTCTCACGCCGGACGGCCGCTTTCCCAACCATGCGCCCAACCCGGAAAATGCGGCTGCGATGGATTCGATCCGCACGGCGGTGCTTGAATGTAAGGCTGATTTTGGCATTATTTTCGATACGGATGTGGACCGTGCAGGCGCAGTGCTTGCCGACGGCAGCGAACTGAACCGCAACCGGCTGATCGCCATCCTTTCCGCCATCCTGCTGCGGGAGCATCCGGGCACAACCATCGTTACCGATTCCATCACCTCCACCGGCCTTGCGGAATTCATCGCCGCGCACGGCGGGGTACACCGCCGCTTCAAGCGCGGCTACCGTAACGTCATCAATGAGGCAGAGCGTCTTTGCGCTGCCGGGCAGGCGGCTGAAATGGCCATTGAGACCTCTGGCCACGGCGCACTCCGCGAAAATTACTTTCTTGACGATGGCGCGTACCTGATGGTGAAGCTCCTCATTGAACTTGCGCGCGCGCGCAAGGAGGGCCGCACGCTGGAATCCCTGCTTGCCGGGCTTAAGGAGCCTGCGGAGAGCCTGGAATTCCGCATGGCGCTCAACGCGGAGGACTTCGCCGCCTACGGCAACAGGGTGATTTCCGCGCTTGCGGAATATGCTGAAGCCCAACCAGGCTGGGCGCTTGCCACCCCCAACTACGAAGGCGTGCGCGTAAGCCTTGACCCGGCCCATGGAGACGGTTGGTTTTTGCTGCGCCTTTCTCTGCACGACCCACTGATGCCGCTCAATATTGAAAGCGACAGCGCGGGCGGTGCGAAAAAGATTGCTGCGGCGCTTGTGGGTTTCCTTGCCGGGTTTGAAAAGCTGGATTCCGCCAGCCTTGCAGCGTTTGCGGAATAATACAACAGGCGTTATTTTGGGCGGCCATTGGCCGCCCATTTCAGTTTCGTTTCTGCTAAATTTTGCCCAACCAGCCCGCGTCCGGCGGGAGCTTCTTCACAAAAATGCGCCCTTCGTTGACCTCTTCCTTCGTCTGATGGAACTTGAAGGCAATGGAGCCGTCGTCCAGCTTGCCGGCAATCTCAATTTTGCCCGCAGGGTGCGACATGCAGAACTTCAGGCACTTCCCCTGCCCATTCTGCATGGCCTTCGCACGCTCCACAATGTCATACCCCTGCGCAAACGGCACCTGAAACGTGTTCTTCACCCCGCTCACCGGGCGGCACTGGAACACATAATACGGCACGATGCCGTTTGCGGTCAGCTTACGCAGCAAAAGCCCGAGCGTGTCGGCAGAGTCGTTCACGCCGCGCAGCAACACAGTCTGGTTTTTTACCACGACGCCGCATTCAAGCAGCGCACGGATGGCCGCACGCGCCTGCGGCGTTATCTCGTTGGGGTGGTTGAACTGTGTAACCACGTAGATCTGCTTGCGTTTCGTGTAACGTGCAAGCGCTTTGAGCAATGCCTGGTCCTCAATTATGCGCATGGGATAGACCACGGGCATGCGCGTGGCGATGCGGATCAGATCCAGGTGTTCAATCCCGGACAGCGCATCGAGATACCGCTCTACCGTTTTTGTAGGCAGCATAAGCGCGTCGCCGCCGGAAAGGATGGCGTTTGTAATCTCATCGTGTGCACGAATATAGGAGATCACCTCATCGAAATGGCTTGCAATTTCTTCATCTGAAAGCCCCACCAGGCGCTTGCGGAAGCAGTGCCTGCAATACATGGCGCAGCGGTTGGTTGTAAGGATCAGCGCGCTTTCCCGGTATTTGTGCTGTACGCCTTCGCAGACCGTATTGCTGGCTTCGCCGCTGGTGTCAAACGCGCCGCTCATATCCGTTTCAAAAAACGTCGGGATGCACATTTTCCGGATGGGATCGTTGGGGTCGTCCCAGTCGATCAGCGAAAGATAGTACCGGGGAACGGACATTGGAAACGCCTCGCACAGCACTTGCATGCGCTTCGTCTCCTTTTCATCCATGCCGAGTTGCGGCGCAAGCGCCCCGATGTCCGTCACATTGTTTTTCATCTCTTCATACCAAAGCATGCATCGTTTCCTTCCTTTCTCTTTTATATATAAATTTTGTATAAAATTAACATATATGCCGGCATAAAGCGGCGTTGAATCTATTTATTTTTATGAAATAAAAAACGAGCTGTAAAGAAAGGACAGGCGCTCAAATGCACAATGTAACCAGCTCTTTTAATTATTTTAGCACAGGGTCAAGCATTTTTCCATGGTTTTTCCCGTCGAATCGTGGCGGGAGTGTGAAAGTTCTCCGAACGATTCCAAAACAACACGCAAAAAAGGCGGGGAACAACTCCCCGCCTTCTTGTGCATCATGTTTAGTTCAGGCCGTAACGCTTCTTGAAACGGTCTACACGTCCACCCGTATCAACCAGCTTCTGGCGGCCGGTGTAGAACGGATGGCACTTGGAACAAATTTCGACCTTGAGCTCGCCCTTTACGGAACCGCTCAGGAAGGTCTCGCCACAGGCACAGCGCACAACGCACTCGCCGTAGGACGGATGGATATCCTTCTTCATTTGTTTCACCCCTCATATTATTTGCTTGGCGCAGGGCGATTAGCCGCCCTCCTGCTGCATTGGCGCAACCGATACGCCCGACGGGTGAAGCCACCCGAACAGCTGATATTATATCGCACCCTCAGCATGGAATGCAAGCACTATTTTGCGGAAAAGCAAGGTTTTTCCGCACGCACGGCATCTTTAGTTGATGCGCTTGCCTGCAGAGTAACCATCCTTTTCATAGATCTTGTTCCAGGAGGTCAGGCGCTGAATGAATTCCTCGTTGGTGGCGGTCTTATCCAGCATGTTGATCATTTGCTCCGTCACCTCGGCCGGATTGCCGGCTGCAAGTGTGCGGCGCATGGTGAACACGGCATCAAGCTCCTCCTTGGTAAGCAGCAGTTCCTCGCGGCGCGTGCCGGATTTGTAAATGTCAATGGCAGGGAAAATGCGCTTTTCGCTCATCTTGCGGTCCAAATGAATTTCCATATTGCCCGTGCCCTTGAACTCTTCATAAACGATGTCGTCCATCCGGCTTCCGGTCTCTATCAGCGCCGTGGCGATAATCGTAAGGCTGCCGCCGTTTTCAATGTTGCGCGCAGCGCCAAAGAACCGCTTGGGCTTATGCAGCGCGCCCGGGTCCATACCGCCGGAAAGCGTTTTTCCCGTTGCCGGGATGGTGAGGTTGTACGCCCGCGCAAGGCGCGTGATGGAGTCCATCAGCACCACAACATCCTTGCCCTGCTCAACAAGGCGCATGGCGCGTTCCTGTGTCATCTCGGCTACGCGGGTGTGATGCTCGGGCAGCTCGTCAAACGTGGAATAAAGCACCTCGCCCTTGATAGAACGCTGCATATCCGTCACTTCCTCCGGCCGCTCGTCGATCAGCAGCACGATCAGGTGCACGTCCGGGTAATTGTTGGAAATGCCGTGCGCAATATTCTTTAAAAGCGTTGTTTTACCGGACTTCGGCTGGCTGACGATCATGCCGCGCTGGCCTTTGCCGATGGGCGCTATCAGGTCGATCAGGCGGATGGCAAGGTTCTGGTCATGCCCAAGGCCCGGGGATTCCAGCGTGATGCGCTCGTTGGGATAAATTGGCACAAGTTCTTCAAAGGGCTTGCGCGCCTGCGCCTTTTCCGGTTCTTCCCCGTTGACGGCCGTGATGTAAAGCAAAGCGAGAAAGCGCTCTCCCTCCTTGGAAGGGCGCGTTTTCCCTGTAACAAGGTCGCCGGTTTTCAGGTTAAAGCGGCGAATCTGCGCAATGGAAACGTAAACGTCCCGGTTCCCGGGCAGATAGTTTTCCGAACGGAGGAAGCCGTACCCGTCCGGCAGAACTTCGAGCACGCCTTCGCAATCGCCGCAGGCTCCGCCTTCCAGCAGTTCGGGCACAGCGGGATTGCTTGTGCCGTATTCCTTATTGTAGTACCCCTCCGGCTTTTGTTGACGGTATCCGTCTTCACCCTCGTATTGCGGCGCATAGCTTTCGCGGGGCTGATATGCCTCCTGCGGCGCGCGATAATTTTCACGGTAATCGTTTGTGCGGTTGTAATCCTGGCGATATCCGCCCTGATACCCCGTGTTCTGGTACCCCTGATACCCTTCCTGACGGCGGTTATATCCGCTCTGGTAACCGGTATCGCGGTTTTGGCTGTTGTATCCGCCATAAGGGCGGCCCTGCTGGGGCGCATAGCTTTGGTTATACTGCCTGCGATTGTATCCGCCTTGTTGATACTCCTGCCGCGGCGCGCGATATTGCGGCTGCTGCGGGTAACGCGTGCGCTGCTCATATGCTGCCGGCCCGTCTTCGCCGGTTGGCGCGGGCTGGGGTACATGCTGCACCTGTGGAGCGGGTGCGGCGGGCTGCTCCTGCATTTCCTGCGGTGCGGGTGCGGCGGTTTTTTCTTCCGCCGCCGGCGCGGCAGCCTCCGGCTGTGCACTTTCACTTTGTGCGGGGGCATCCACGCGGCCACCGTTCATGATGATATCAATCAGCTCACCCTTACGGTATTTTGTCAGCGATTTTACGCCTTGCAGTTTTGCAATCTCACGAAGATCGTTCAGGCTTTTCTCCTGAAGTTGTTCTCTTGTCACAATGCGGCTCCTTTCGAAAAAGCGCTAAAAAATTCAGACGACGTATATGTCATCCTGTTGACCTGGTAATGTATCCTATCAAGTGCAGCATTTTTAGATAATATGAGTATTATGCCCCTTAAATTGGAAATAAAACATCCTTCAAAAAATGTTGCGTCCATTACAATCTTATTCATTTCTAATATAACTTTATGTGCCGCGCTTGTCAAGACAATATGGTGGCATTTTACGGTGATTTCACACATATATATTGAAAAAACCGGGCCGATGGCACGCCCGATTTCATTACATGGGAGGAAAGGCTTATGGACCCGAGAATGAGCGATACGGGCACGATGCGGATTCGCGCCCACTCTATCCATATCGATAACCGGGAGTTAATCAGCGTCACGGGCGTGAAGGATGTGGACAGCTTCAACGAGCAGGAAGTTGAGCTTTTGACCGAAGCTGGTGAGCTGCGTATTGAAGGAAACGAGCTGCGCATCACAAAGCTCAGCCTGGACGAAGGGCAGGTCATTGTGGAGGGCGAGATCGTGGCGCTTGAATATGCCGAGGCGCCGGTGGAGCGTGGCTCCCTGTTCTCGCGCATGTTCCGCTAGGCATGACCGGCACAGTCGGGGAAGTCCCCATCTTCCTCGGCGCGGTCTACGGAGGGCTTGTAATCGGCCTAACCTTTACCGCGTTCCGGGTGCTGCACGCTTTGTTTGGTGGCGGGCGTATTTCGGATGCGCTGCTCGACGCGCTGTTTTATCTGCTTTCAGGCGTAATTGCGGCGCTCACGCTTTTCCGGATCAATGGCGGCTCGCTGCGCCTGTATGCCCTCCTCGGCATTGCGGCGGGCATATTTGCCGTGCTGCGTTCCGTGGACCCTCTGTTATGCGGCATCGTGGAAAAGCTGCAAAACTTGCACGGTAAAATTACCAAAAAACGCTTGTAATCCGTCTTTGAATGGATTATATATATTAATAGGGAAATTATTATGCAAAGGAGCCGCCATGGCACAAAAGCGGAAGTTGCGAATCACGCCGAAATTCATCGTACTGCTTACAGTGCTGTGCGTTGCTTTTGCATGTGCGCTCTATCTTTCTCAGGAACAGAAGCTTAAGGAGATCGCCGAGAAAGAGGCTGCCCTGCAGCAGGAGTATCAAGCACTTCAAAACGAAGAACAGCGTCTTGAGTACATGATTGAATATGCCAAGAGCGAGGAATACCTGATCCAATATGCGCGCGAAAAGCTTGGCTTTGTCCTGCCGGATGACGTTAAGTTCGACATTGAAGACTAGCGGCTTTTGTGAATAAAACATACAACCTTTGGCGCGCTTCTGGCGCGCCAAAGCCATATTAAGGGGGAGTTAACGATGGAAAAAAAGGGGATTGCCGTGATTGACATCGGCAGCAATTCCATCCGCTTTCTGGGCAAGAATCCGGACAAGCAGCTTGTCACAACGCGGTTGGCTGAAGGGCTCGTTTCTACCGGCATGCTTTCTGAGGCCGCGATGGCGCGCAGTGTCGCCGCCATTGTATCCTTTGCGGAAGCAGCGCGCAAGGATGGGTTCGTCCCTTATGCATACGCCACAAGCGCCGTGCGGGATGCGCGCAACAGGGCGGACTTTCTTGCCCGCGTAGCGCATGCCGCGGGCTTGCGCATCGATGTGCTCTCCGGCGAACGCGAGGGGCAGTACGCATTGCTCGGCGCTTCCCGGGAGGGGATGGCCGGCGGCCTTGTGGACATCGGCGGCGCTTCCAGCCAGCTTGTGACGGAGGGATTTGCAGCGAGCTATCCCGTTGGCTGTGTGCGCGCCAAGGAATGGGGCGAGCAAAGCGGCGCGCAAACGATTGAATCGCTTCAGGAATCCCTCTTTTCCCGTTTTTCGGGGATTTACCGGTTTCCCCGCCTGTTTGTGCCGCGTTGGACGGGCGTAGGCGGCACCATCACAACCATCGCTGCGCTTTCCCACGGAATGACGGCCTATGACCGCTCCGCGGTGGAAACAATCGTGCTTTCCGAGGCAACGGTGGAGGCCGAGGCCTGTGCGCTCTACGCCATGGGCGATACGGCGCGCGCGCAGCATCCGCTGCTTGCCGAGCGGCATGATGTCATCGTAGAAGGCGCGCTCATCCTTCTCTATATCATGCGCGGCATGGGCATCCGTGAACTGCATGTCTCCGATGCGGACGGCATGGAAGGATATCGGGCATATCTCGCCGGAGAAGGGAACTAACCGGCTTACCGCAGATTAAAGTGGCCTCATCTGTTTTATTATTAAAGGGCAGCCATAAGGCTGCCCTTTTGTTCATCATCAGTGTTTTAGCTCCTTTTCAACCCCTCGGCAACATCAGCCAGCGTGCTGAGAAACGATTCTTCGCCCCATGTATTAATTTTGAAAAGCATCGCTTGGCTGCCGCCGGAAGTAATGGCGGAAAGGAACAGGTTCTGTCCATTCCCCACGAGCGTCACTGCCATACTGACGCGGTTTCCGCCCATGGCGCTGTAACGCTCGTAAACGCGCACAGCACAGCGCACCGAACCCATGCGGTAATCACTGCCATCTTCGTAGGAGGCTGTGGAACTTGCGTTCATGATCCCATCGTGCAATGCATTCAAAACCACGTCAAAGCTGCCCGTAAGCATCGTTTCGTATTTTGCCATGACCGGCCCCCCTTCTGCGCCTCTGCGCAACTTTTATTTTACCATATCCTGCGCCATTTCTTCCAGTGCATGCATCAAAACCGCGAGGCCCAGCATGTCTGCGCTGCCGCCGGGGCTCAGGTTGCGGCGGATGAATTCCGCATCAAGCCGGGAAAGCGCCTGCATGCGCTTCTCCTCGGGCAGTGCAAGCACCTCCTTCGCCTTTTGCTGGGCAAAGCGCAGGCCCTCCGGCCCGCCGCGGTGCAGCAGGTTTGTATCCGTAAGCACGGCTATGATATGCGGGAGCGTCAACGCCAAAGCGTCGTTTTCGGATTTTCCCTCCCGCAAAAACGCCTGATAAATCCGCATGGCCTCCCGCGCCGCCGGGAACCCTTCCGCCGCCTCGCCGCGTGCGCCGCGCGCCGCATGCCGGGCGTAGACGCGCTCGCCGTTGGTTGCGGGCTGTGCCTTGGCGCGCGCAAGCTCCGCTGCCACATCGCTTTGTGCAAGCGCCGCCGCATAAAGAACTGCATCGCCGCCCCGGCGCAGCGCAAGCGCCGCGCCCGCAAGCAGAAGCCCCATGGAAAAGATCGCTCCCTTATGCGTATTCACACCATCGGTCGCCGCATACATCACATGCTCCGCAGCAAGCCCTTCCGCACGCAGGGATGCCATCAGCGCACAGGGCTCCGCTTCATGTTGCGTAAGCGCCAGCGCCGCCATGCGTACAAAGTGCGGTTTCAAAGCCGCTGCGCTTTTGCGGAACAGCGGAAGGTCCATATCCCGGTGCGCACCGTTGTTGTTTCTGTCCACCAGGCCGGGCTTTGGGGTGGCCTCCACCTCCAAAAGGAGCGCATTCTGCGCAAAAGAAGCAAGGCGTTCGGCCGCGAACGCCGAAAGGAGCGCATCCGTGCTTTTCACGATTTCCGCAAGGCCGTGCGCCCGGCTGCGCGCACAGGCCGTGACAGGGCCGCCGCATACGATACAGCGCCGCTCCGCGCCGCGGGTAAGCTTCTCTCCATCCATGCCGATCACATCGATGTCAAATAACCGGGCGAGCGCATCCGCTTCCTCAATGGCAACCATTCTGCGCTTGGTCTCCCCTGCGCCTTCATCGAATACGAAAAATGCCTCGCAGCCCGTGTTCTCCCGCCAAACCTCCCGGAATAACGCGGGCGGCATAGCGGCCTCAATGCGGTGCACGCCCTCAAGGAACGCAAGCTCGATGAGCGGTGTCCGCTTCACTTCCCCCGCAATGTTCATCGTAAAGCAAACAACGGGCCGCGCGAATTGCTCCGTCAATGCCCGCTGCTTTTCTGCCCGGCGTTCGCGCGCCGAAAGCATCTCATCCAATGTGATCTTTGATATATTCATACGTTGCGTCCGGGACAAGCTTCCGGATGCCCGCAAGGTCGCCCTGCTCCATCAGCGCGCGCACCTTGCTTGCGGAAATGCCGTCCTTGCGTTCAATTTCGATCAGCTCAATGCCGCAAGCCGGCAAAAGCTGCTTCATGCGTTCGTTGTAGGCGCGCGTCACAGGGCAGAACGGCTCGGTGCCGACAAAGCGCCGCGTAATGCAGAGCGCGGGCGCAATGCGCTCTGTAAAAATGGCAATGTCAAGGTCGGTCTGCACATGTGCAGTCGACGCGCGATCCTTGATGAAATACGTTGGGAACGTGGCGCGCGAAACGAGATAATCCCGGCTTTCGGTGACGATCACATTTTGAAGATCCGCTGTACCGCGGCGGACAAGCTCAAAACGCACCTTGGCGGGAAATGCGGAAGCATCCTCGCTCACAACGAAGAGATACAGCAAATCGCAGGCTGCAGCCGCCGTTTCTACCAGATAGCGGTGCCCGTTGGTGAACGGGTTGCAGTTCATCACGCAGGCGCCAACCGTCTTTGCATCCTTCTTCCGCGGGATGGCAGCAAGGAACTTCCCAATGCCGTCCTTGCGATCCTCCATCATAAGGACGCTCTCCGTGTGCGCGACAGGATAAAACCCAAGCGAGCGGAACATGCGCTCGTTTTCCGGCTTCGTGTAAAGGAACAGGTGGCCAATCCCCTCCCGCCAAGCATAGCTTACAAGCTCGCTGACAACCGTGGCGGCAGCGCCCGTGCCTTCAGCCGCAGGGGAAACTGCGATATACTTCAGCACGCGCCCTTCAAGCGAACCTGTGGCAACGATCGTGCCATCATCTTCCCGCAAGGCAACATAAAAATCGGCGGCTCCTTCCATCGTGAGGCCGCGTTGCGCCAAAAATGCCTGAATTTCCAAGAGGCGCGCCCCGGAAAGAGGCGCGCCTGTTTCGATGCTATACATTATTCTTCATCAATTTGGTGGATCACGTCAATGACGGTGTTATCACGGTACATCACAACGCCGACGATGCGATCCTTATACTTGATGGGTTCGGGCTTGCCAACGATGCGCTCGCAGCGGTCGCGCAGCGCTTCGATGGTGGTCACAGGCAGACCGGCTTCTTCGAGCAGCGCCTTGATCTCCGGGCGGTTCGGGTTCACTGCAAGGCCCTGGTCGGTTACGACCACGTCCACAACGCTGCCGGGGGTTACAACCGTATTCACCTTATCCACGATGGTGGGGATGCGGCCGCGCGTAAGCGGAGCAACCACAACGGAAAGGCTTGCGCCCGCTGCGGTATCCGGATGGCCGCCGATCGCGCCGCGGATCACGCCGTCGGAACCGGTCATGACATTCACATTGAAGTCCGTGTCAATCTCAAGCGCGGAGAGGATTACAAAGTCAAGCTCATTGACCGCAGCGCCGCGGTTGAGGTAGCTCGCATAAACGGAAGCGTCGATCTGCTGATGGAAGCGGTTGTTCTTAAGAGAATTCGCTGCGATCAGGTCAAAGGACTGCACGTCGAGAATCTTGTCCACAAGGCCTTCCTCATGCATTTCAACAATCTGCCCTGTGATGCCGCCGAGCGCAAAACGCGCATGGATGTTCTTTTCGATCATCTTCTCGCGGAGATAGCGCGCTGTTGCAAGGCTTGCGCCGCCGGAGCCCATCTGCATGGAGAAGCCATCGTAGAAGTAACCACTCGCTTCGATGACCTCCGCTGCGGTCTTTGCGATAAGCAGCTCCTTCGGGTTCTTGGTAAAGCGCGTTGCGCCGCTCATGATGCCCTTGGGGTCGCCGATGGAATCCACCTTCACCACATAATCCACGTTGGATTCCGGAATGCCGTAGGGCGTGTTCGGGAAGCGCACGATGTGGTCGGTGATGATAACGCATTTATCCGCATGGAGCGCATCCAGCTTTGCATAGCCGAGGGAACCGCAGCAGGTAGCATTCTCTTCATCGCGGTTGTAGCCATTGGCGTTGCCGTACGGATCGCAGGAAGGCGCGCCGAGGAACGCGACGTCGATGTGCAGTTCGCCGGATTCAATCGCCGCTGCGCGTCCGCCATGGGAACGGAACACGATCGGGAAATCCATAAGGCCGCGGGAAACTTCCTCTGCAAGCTTGCCGCGAAGGCCGCTCGTTTCAATGTGGGTGATAACGCCGTTCCTGATGTGCTCAATGAGCGGAGCATGGATGTCCGTCAAAGAGCTTGCGGCAAGGGTCAGGTTTTTGATGCCCATTTTGGCGATTTCATCCACAACCATGTTCACAACGTAATCTCCGTTGCGGAAGTGGTGGTGGAAAGAAATCGTCATGCCGTCCCGAAGGCCGGTCAGTCGGATTGCTTCTGCAAGGGAAGGAACAACCTTGTTCTTCGCGCTCATGCGCTCGTTGAAGGTTTCCTTCGGCTTTGCGGGCGTGCCGGCAAAGCTGCCGTGCTGCGCGGTAATTTCATTGATGTGCGGGATTTTCTTGATATCGATGCTCTTCATGGCGTTAAACCTCCTCTACAGGCGTGACGCTTGCCGCTTCGGCAAGGTCAAGGAGATACCGTGCGCGCGTCACGATGGGCTTATCGATCATCTTGCCGTTGAGGCTGATGACGCCGCTGCCGCGACGCTCGGCCTCTTCCGCCGCCTCAATAACGGCGCGGGCCTTAGTGAGATCCTTTTCGCTCGGCATGAATACCTGATGAAGCGGTGGAATCTGGCGCGGGTTGATGACGCTCTTGCCGTCAAACCCAAGCTGGCGGATCAGGCGGGCTTCCTTGATGAAGCCTTCCTCGTTGTTGACGTCGCTGTACACGGTGTCAATTGCATCAATGCCGGCTGCGCGCGCTGCGTTGAGGATCATGCAGCGTGCAAAGAACAGCTCGGTGCCGTCGCTGCGAACGGTTTTGAGGTCCGTCACATAGTCCTCTGCGCCAAGGGCAATGCCGATGAGGCGCTTGGAGGAAAGAGCGATTTCCATCGCATTGAGCACGCCGCGGCCGCTTTCAATCGCAGCCATCATGCCCGTGGTGCCCACAGGGATACCCGCTTCGCGCTCGATGCGTTCAATTTCGCGTTCACAGTCAATCACATCCTGCGCACACTCGGTTTTGGGCAGGCGGATGACATCGGGCTTCGCGCGAACAATCGCCTCAAGGTCCTGAATTCCCAGGCCGGAAGAAAGGTCGTTGATGCGCACAACAAGTTCCTTGTTGCCGTATTTCAAGTTGGAAAGAGCATTATAAACGAGGAAGCGCGCCGCATCCTTTTCATTGATGGAAACGGAGTCCTCCAGATCGAACATGATGGAATCCGAGCCGTAGATGTGCGCGTCGCGGATCATGCCGGGGTTGTTGCCCGGGACAAACAGCATGCTGCGTCTTAAGCGTTTCATTGCTTCGTCCTCCAGGTATAATCCTCACACTGTGCCGCACGGTAAGCAGCTGCCTTCACGCGCGCGGCAACGGTGCAGTCAAGCGCCCCCTTGTCCACAGCGTTCACAACGGCATTTTCTACGCCAAGCTCCGCAAGTGTTTCGCGGATGACCTTCTCAATCTGCTTTCCGAATTGCTGCATCACAGCGCTCGTAAGCGTTAACTCGATTCCCTTTTGCTCTGCGGGCTCGATGCGGACGATGATGTCGCTGGACTCCATCGTGCCTGCAACGCCTTTGGTCACGATTTGCATGTTCTGGTTCCTCCGATTCTTTATAGTATGGGGAATTCTTACTCCCATCTTCTGCTCCTTAATTTACTCCTTTCCCCTGCCGTTTTCAAGCCCTTTTCCTACGCATCCGAAGATATACCCTCATGCAAGGAAGCAGGTATGCATGTATACCGTATTGATCTTCTCATGTTTTCCCACAGCACCGCCGCGTTTTACATATCTCCGGTTGCTGCATGCGCATCTTCTCTTGATTTTTGCCGCAGGCCTGCGTATACTGGATTTAATATTGGCCGCCGGCCGGAACGCCAATGGGGAGGATGAGCGCATGCGGGGAAAACATGATGGCTATGAAAGCGTACAGGCTGCCATTTTGGGCACAGCCGCGCAGCTTTTTACGCGCGCCGGCATCCATGGCACGAGCCTGAACGACATCGCGCAGGCGGCAGGGCTTTCCAAGGGTACGCTTTACTATTATTATCCCACAAAGGAAGCGCTAGTGAACGACATCGCCGAAACGCACGGCGCGCGTGTGACGGATCTGCTTTTAAGCTGGGTTGAGACGCTCTCGCGCGATTGTCCGATGGATGAAGCGCTGCTCCTGCTTATGGAGGCGCTGTTGGAAGATGAGGCTCTGCGCAGGCTGCACGTTGTGCTTTTCACCGAAAGCTGTCTGGACAACCCCGGGCTTGCCGCGCTCATGGAGGACAAGCTCAAAAAGTGGACGGTCATGCTTGAGGTCGGCACGCTCAAGGTGCAATCGGACAGCGCACGGCGCTTGCGCGATCGCTCCTCGCTCTTTTTCACGATGCTCATGGGCGCAATGTTGCGCGCGGAAACTTCCCCGGCTGAGCGAAGCGCCTGTGTTGCGCTTCTGCTCTCCGAATAACATCCCGGCTTTTGCCTTTCTTGAAAGGAGTGGTGCATGATGGGCTTTGGCTTTGGATTCGACGGGTTTTCCATCCTGTTCACGATCATGTTCGTGCTTGTTTTCGGCATGATCCTTTTTACAGTGATTAAAAGCATTGCACAGTGGGGGAAGAACAACGCTTCACCCCGGCTGACGGTGGATGCGGTCGTGATAACAAAGCGCATCAGCACCACATCAAGCATGCACAATACCGGCAGCGCAGGCATGCACCATCACCATACTTCCACCACCTATTATGTCACTTTTCAGGTAGAAAGCGGGGACCGCATGGAGCTTTGCGTTTCCGGCCAGGAATACGGCATGCTCGCCGAAGGCGATTGCGGCAGGCTCACCTTTCAGGGGACGCGGTATCTGGGGTTTGCACGAAATGCCTGACCTCTGCGTTTGAGCTTCCGCCTTGCGCCGCTGCCTTTTCCAGCGTCTGCACAAGGTGTTGTTCCAATTCTGTTTTATCGTATTCACTATACCAAAAATGGCTGGATTCACGCTGTTCAAAAACCGATGCCTTGGGCAGCCTCTCCCGCACAAACGCAAGGGAGCGCCGGGAAACGATCTCATCCTCTGCCGAGTTTATAACGTTCAAGGGCACTGCAAGGTTCGGCAGTGCCTTTCGCGTTTGCGCCATCAGGCGAAGCAGTCCAAGCGAATTCGGAACCAGCGCCGGCGCGTTCCAAAGCGTAACCCCCTGTACGCCGCGCAGTTCCCGTGCAGCACAAACGCGCGGATCTTCCTCCGGGCGGGCGGGAAGAACCGAATGGACGCGGATCCGCAGCCCATTGGCCGTTGCCCGCAGATACAATGGGAGCGCCAGCGCCAGGATGCCTGCAATCCCTTCCGGCTGCTTTGCCGCCGCGTTGATAGCCAGCAGACCGCCCATAGAATGCCCAACCAAGAGCAGCTTCTCATGCTGCGCGCGCAGGACGGCAAGCTCTGCTTCCACATGCGCCAGCCACGCGCTGCGGCCCGCACGCATGAATTCCCGCATGCCGCCTCCATGCCCGGGCAGTGTAATCAGCCGGCTTTGCAAACCGGCTGCACGGGCAACCTCAACGAGCTGGGAAAACTGCGCGGGGCTTCCCATGAAGCCGTGGATGAACACAGCGCACACATCCCCGCAACATCCCCGCTTTTGCTTCTGTTCTGTCATCGGATAAAATTCGTCACAGCTCCGTGCTCCCGCTCCGGCGCAAGCACGCCCTGCGCACGCCCCGCCTCAATGCATTTCATGAGCCACGCCATGTTTCTGCCGAGGTTGCGCAGGATCTGCAGGCCTTCCAAATCCCGCATGACTTCATCGGGCGTTTGCCCGAACACCACGTTCCAGTAGGAAGAAGAAACCACCGGCATCTGCGCCAGCGTGAAATACTTGTTCAGCACATCCACTGAAGCTACATTGCCTGCCCGCCGCGCAACGGCAACCGCCGCGCCCGGTTTGTGTGCAAAGAAATCCCTGCACCCGTACATCGCCCGGTCAAGAAACGATTGAATGCTCCCTGCCGGATGCGAAAAATACACAGGCGTTCCAAACACGAAGCCATCCGCTGCTTTCGCCTTCACAAGGAATTGGTTCACGCCATCCTGCTGAAAGGCGCAGGCATGCAGCGTCCTGCATACGCCGCAATCCACGCAATCCTGAACCGGCCTGTCCCCGGCCCAAAAGATTTCAGCAGATACGCCCTCACGCTCCAACGTGTTTGCAACCTCACAAAGCGCGGTATGGGTGCAGCCCTTCTCGTGCGGGCTGCCGTTGAGCAATAGTACCTTCATTTCCGCTTTCCTCCTTGTTTTTATACCTCCATCCCTTGCACGAAGCGGTAGAGCGGCTTCATGGCGTCAAAGCCATCCAGAACCTCATCGAGCAAAGCAGGTTCCAGTGTTTTCTTCAGATCCTTGCTGTAAAAGCACCAACTGATCCCCTTCCGGTTAATGTAGGGTTTCACAGCTTCCGGCGCATCCGGGAAGTGGTCCCGCTTGTAAGGTTCTCCGCGCACCTCGAACCCGGTAAGGCGCGGATCCGCAAGAATTGCAAGGAAACGCTCCGGGTCAGCTAGCACGCGCGCACGGAAGGGCTTCATCAGCGCCGGGTTGGCGTCATACATCCCCATGCCATAGCCATATCCGTCCGGATCAATCTCAAAATACACGCAAAGGCTCTCGCTCGTGCGCGTATCCGGATGCCGAAAGCCGATCCAGCCATGGTCACGGTACGGGCGCTTGTCCTTGGAAAAGCGCGTATCCCGGTTCATGCGCGAAACAACGGTCGTAAGGCGCGTATTGAATCCGGGATCCATCGCGAGCGCGGCAGGGATGAGATCCATTGCAAGCGCGCGCATCGGCTCCTGCACCACACGGCGGCAGCGCGCGCGGTTCGCATCGAAAAACGGCTTCTCGTTATAGAAGCCCAATTCCATTAAAAACCGGTAGGTATCCGGCTCAAAGCCTTTAAAGTTCTGTTCCATATTTTCCATCATCTAAAACGTTAATTTCATAAGGAAGGATTCGCGCCCTGCCGGCTGAATTATGCCGCGGAGGATCACGGCTTCTCCTGTTTCAGCGCGCTCCATGGCAAAGCTTTCCCCTTCCGTCAGCTCTGTCTTAAACCAAATGTCCAGCCGTTTGAGCGCGCTGAGACGGCTGCGTTCCTCTGCGTTCAGCGCATCATAAACGAACTCTCCATACCGCTCATTGTTTACATGTCCGAGTCCGTCAATCCAGCTTGGGCGCACAGCGCGGCGCTCCACTTCGGTAAACGCAGCATGCTCCGAAAAGCGTTTTTCCGCGCGCAGCAGTTCCTCGCCGCCCGGCAGGTCAAACCGTGCAAGCACAGCGCGGTTCATGCAGAGGCGATGCGTTTTCACCTCCAGCAGGGAAGAAAACGTTGCGCCCACAGCAACGAGCGTATCCGCTGCATCATAAAAAGCGATCTCCCTGCGGAAGGTGGGCAGCGCACAGCTTGTGTGCCATGTACGGATGGTAAGTCTATCCTGTATATGCAAAGGGCGCATGAGTTCGATACTCATGGAAAGAAGCACCCATGCCACGCCGTATTGCTCCGCAATGCGGGGCGTATCGATTTTCATGTTCTCCAAATGCCTGCCGATGGTCTCCACGGCAATGCGCTGGTAAGCGGCGGGATACAGTGCGCCTGCCGCATTGCACATGCTCACATCCACATACACCGGATATGCATGCTCCTTTTCGTTCCATTCGGGGTTCATTGCTTACTCCTTCACTCCTCCATCCGTTCGTTCTGCGCTTATCATACCATAAAGTCCGGATAAAAGAAAAGCGCCATCCGAAGGGAGGTACGGATGAGCGCTTTCTTCAGAAGGCTTATGCCTTATTTTGCAGCCTTTGCGGCGCGGATCGCTTCGATGAGCATCGGGGTAACCTTGAACAGATCGCCGCAGATGCCGTAATCCGCAACCTCAAAGATGGGAGCGGTTTCATTCTTGTTCACCGCGATGATGCACTCGGAATCCTGCATGCCGGCTTTGTGCTGGATTGCACCGGAAATGCCAAGGGCAACATACACCTTCGGGTGCACGGTCTTGCCGGTCTGACCGACCTGATGGTCGGCGCTCAGCCAGCCCGCGTCAATCGCCGCACGGGAACCGCCGACAACGCCGCCAAGTTCCTCCGCAAGCTCTTCCGCAAGCTTGATGCCCTGCTGCACATCGCGGCTGATGCCACGGCCAACGGAAACGACGAAGTCCGCGCCAACGAGGTCAACGAGTTTCTTCGCAGCCTTGACGACCTCGACCACTTCGGTCTTAAGGTCGGCTTCCGTCAGGGAGAACTCCGGCTTCACGATCTTGCAGGCATCCGCCTTAGCCTGATCAAAGGGAGCTTTCTTCATCACGCCCGGGCGAACCGTCGCCATGCTGGGGCGGAAACGCGGGCAGATGATGGAGGCCATCAGGTGGCCGCCAAACGCCGGGCGGGTCATCTTCATGTCGCGGGAAACGTCATGATCCTGGCCCAGCACCTTCGCCTTGGAAGTGCCTTCAATGCGCTCCTCGGGCAGCGTGGAGCTTTCGCGCAGGAAGCTCTTGTAGTTTCCCATATCCACATCAAGGTGCGTGCAGTCCGCGCAAAGGCCGGTGTGCAGACGCGCTGCGCAGCGGGGGCCAAGGTCGCGGCCGATATTGGTTGCGCCGATCAGGAACGCTTCAGGCTTGAGCTCACGGATCACATCGCAGATGACCTTGGTGTAAGCATCGGTGGTGTAGTCCTTCAGCAACGGGCTTTCGCAAACGATCACCTCGTCCGCGCCATAGCCGCCAAGTTCCTTGGCAAGGCCTTCCACGTTGTCGCCGAGCAGCAGGCCGCACAACTTCACGCCAAGCTCGTCCGCAAGCTTCCGGCCTTCGGAGATCAATTCAAAATCGGTGGGCATCAGTTTGCCCTGACGCTGCTCGCAGAACACCCATACATCCTTGAAAGCAGCCAGATCGGTATTGTTAAACGTAGCCATTCTCAGTTAACCCCTTTCTCAGATGATATGCTTTGCCGCGAGCATGCCCGCGAGCTTCTCGCAATCCGCCTTTTCAGCGCCCGGAAGCATCATGCCTGCACCCTTTTGCGGGGGGGTGAAGGACGTGAGGATGTTCGTGGGAGAGCCTTTGAGGCCGATGGTTGTGGGATCGATCAGGGGATCGTCCTTCAGCGCTTCGTAATCGAACACTGCCATGGGCTTGTCGTAGCATTCAAACACGCCGCCGATGCTCATATAACGGGGCTCGTTGAGTTCCTTAATGCAGGTCACGAGGCAGGGCGTCTTGACCTTAATGGTCATGTAGCCGTCCTCCAGCATGCGCTTAACGGTGATGCAGTCGCCATCCTTATGGATGTCCGCAGCATAGGTGACCTGAGGCAGACCGAGCTTCTCCGCGATCTGCGGGCCGACCTGCGCGGTGTCGCCGTCGATGGCTTGGCGGCCGCACATGATGATGTCTTCCGGCTCCACACCGATGCGGTTGATTGCAGCGGCAAGGATCTGGGAGGTGGCGTAGGTATCGGAACCGCCGAATTCACGACCGGAAACGAGCACCGCTTCATCCGCGCCGCGGGCGAGGATCTCACGCAGCATGCCTTCTGCCGGCGGGGGGCCCATGGTGACAACCACGACTTTGCAGCCTGTCTCATCCTTGAGCGCGAGCGCCGCTTCCACTGCGTTCAGGTCGTCGGGGTTGGTGATGGTCTGCATGGACGCACGGTCCAGCGTGCCATCGGGGTTCACGGCAACCTTACCGGAGGTATCGGGAACCTGCTTAACACAAACGATGATTTTCATTTTACCTTTACCTCCTTGCTTATTTCACGCCGAGGTTGCTCGCGATGACCATGCGCTGGACTTCGCTCGTGCCCTCGTAGATCTCGGTGATCTTCGCATCGCGCATCATGCGCTCCACGGGATATTCGCGGGTGTAGCCATAGCCGCCGAACAGCTGCACGGCGCGGCGCGTCACATCGCTCGCCGCTTCCGCCGCAAAGAGCTTGGCCATTGCCGCATCCATGGAATAGGCGGGCGCCTTCTTGCCGGCAAGCGCAGCCTCGGTAAAGGCCTGCTTCTTCATGGCGGCGGAATACACAAGGAATTGAGCCGCCTGCATGCGGGTGTGCATGTCCGCAAGCTGGAACTGCGTGTTCTGCATCTGGGACAGGCGCTTGCCAAACTGCTTGCGCTCCTGAACGTACTTGATGGTTTCCTCCACCGCGCCCTCGCCGATGCCGAGCGCCTGGGAAGCGATGCCGATGCGACCGCCGTCAAGCGTCTTCATTGCGATTCCAAAGCCCTTGCCCTCTTTGCCGAGCAGGTTCTCTTTGGGAACGATGCAGTTTTCCATGATAAGCTCGCAGGTCGCGCTGCCGCGGATGCCCATCTTCTTTTCCTTCTTGCCAACGGAGAAGCCCGGGAAGTCCTTTTCAACGATGAACGCCGAAATGCCCTTGTTGCCCGCCTTCTTGTCGGTCATGGCGAAGATGATGTACACATGCGCATAGCCCGCATTGGTAATGAAGATCTTGGTGCCGTTGAGCACATAATGATCGTCAACCAGTTCTGCGGTCGTCTGCTGGCCGGAAGCATCCGTGCCCGCGTTGGGCTCGGTGAGGCCGAACGCGCCGATCCATTCGCCGGAAAGGAGCTTCGGCAGGTACTGCATCTTCTGCTCTTCGGTGCCGTTCTCATAGATCGGCGCGCAGCAGAGAGAAGTGTGCGCGGAGACGATAACGCCCGTGGTCGCGCAGGCCTTGGAAAGCTCTTCGACCGCCATAGCGTATGCGAGCACATCGCCGCCCGCTCCGCCATACTTCTTCGGGAACGGAATGCCCATGAAACCGTAGCGCGCAAGCTTCTTAACGGTTTCCATCGGGAAGCGTTCTTCCTCGTCAACCTCCTCAGCGAGGGGTTTGACCTCGTTCTCCGCGAATGCACGATACATGTCGCGGAGCAGCAGATGCTGTTTGGAAAGCGTGAAATCCATAGTTCCTCCTAAATTAATGTAAGGGTTTCCCTTTTTTGTTTACTGTTTGTTATAGTCGTAAAAGCCGCGCCCGGTCTTTCGGCCGAGCAGGCCGCCGCGCACATATTTGCGCAGCAGCGGATGCGCGCGGTACTTACCGTCGTGCGTTTCCGCAAAAAGCGTATCCATGATGGCGAGCACCACGTCAAGGCCAATGAGGTCGCCGAGTTGAAGCGGTCCCATCGGGTGGTTGCAGCCAAGGCGCATGGCCGTGTCAATCCCCTCCGCCGAAGCGATCCCTTCCGCATAGAGGCCCACGGCCTCGTTGATCATGGGAATGAGGATGCGGTTCACAACAAAGCCGGGGCATTCCTTGACCTCCACCGGTTCTTTCCCGATGGCCACGGCAAACGCCTGCACGGCGGCAAACGTTTCGTCCGATGTGCCCACGCCGCGGATGACCTCCACAAGCTTCATTACCGTTGCCGGATTGAAGAAGTGCATACCGATGCAGCGATCCGGCCGCTTCGTTGCGGATGCGATGTCCGTGATGGAGATGGACGAAGTGTTGCTTGCAAAAATCGTTTCTGCGGAGCAGATGCCATCCAACTCCTGAAAAACGCTTTTCTTCACATCCGCACGCTCCACAATCGCCTCAATGACGAGCGCCGCCTCCTTTGCAGATGCAAGCTCCGTCGTGAATGCGATGCGGGAAAGGAGCGCATCCGCGTCCTCCCGCGCAAGCTTGCCGCGTGCAACGCGCTTTTCAAGCCCGCTTTCCAGACGCGCTTTTGCGCGCATGAGGATTTCTTCGCTCACATCGCGTACCGTAACGGGATGCCCTGCCTGTGCAAATGTCTGCGCGATATCGAGGCCCATCGTCCCCGCGCCAATGACAAAGATCAGATCCATGGTTACTCCCCTTTAAAACTTCCGCGCGGCTTCTTTTCCAGGAAAGCGCGCATGGCCATTTTCTGGTCCTCCGTATTGAAACAGAAGGAGAACAGTTCCTCTTCCGTCGCAAGATCCACATCAATGAAACGATCCACGCGCGTGCTGATCGCACGTTTGCAGGCCTGCACCGCAATGGGCGCGTTTCCCGCAATCTGCCCGGCCATTTCCATGGCTTTGTCCATCAGCTCCGCATCTGGATACACAGCGTTCACCAAGCGGATGCGCAATGCCTCCGAAGCGGGGATGGGCTTGCCGGTAAGGACCAACTGCATCGCATACGACGCGCCAACCACACGAGGCAGGCGCTGCGTGCCGCCGAAGCCCGGCGTAATGCCGAGCGTCACTTCCGGCTGGCCCACCTTCGCCCCTTCCGCCGCAAGGCGGATATCGCAGCAAAGTGCAAGCTCCAACCCACCGCCAAGCGCATATCCGTTGATTGCTGCAATGGTAGGCACGCGCAGGTCATCAAGCGCATTGAACGCCCTGTGCGCCACGGCTGCAAACCGCTTTGCCCCCTTTGCATCCAAATCGGCCATTTCACCGATGTCCGCACCCGCGATAAACGCCTTTTGTCCCGTGCCCGTCACGATGAGCACGCGGACAGAATCATCCGCTTCAATTTCGCGCAATGCGTGTTCCAACTCTGTCAGGGTTTCGGTGTTAAGCGCATTGAGCGCGCGCGGGCGGTTGACAGTAAGCACTGCTATGCTGCCATACCGTTCCACGAGAATATTCTGCATTTCTTAACCTCCTTACGGTATTGTTCCTATCCGCCAAACTTCAGGCTGCCTATTTATCATATCGTATTCCGTCCTGAAAGTCTTGCGTTATTATTATAACGTATGGACGTTAATTTTTGCACGATCTCAAGTTCCCGGCGCCCGTGCGCTCAGGCTTATTTGCCCATCCCGCGTTTGACCATTTCCTCCACTGCGAAGGAAGCGACGTCATCGGCATACTTCTGCGGGCCAAAGCCTGCATCGTAGCCAAGCTCCTTGGCAAGCTCATGCGTGATGCGCGCGCCGCCGCAGATGACGATAAACCGGTCGCGCACACCCTCGGCCTCAAGCAGTTCAATGAGTTCCGTAAGGTTTTGGATATGCACGTCCTTCTGCGTGACAGTCTGGGAAACAAGCAGCACGTCTGCATTGAGCTCTACAGCCTTCTTAACAAATTCCTCATTGGGAACCTGTGCGCCCAGGTTGTAGGCTTCGATCATCTCGTAGCGCTCAAGGCCATAATGGCCCGCGAAGCCTTTGCGATTCATGATCGCATCAATGCCCACAGTGTGCGCGTCGGTGCCGGTGGAAGCGCCAACCATCACAATCTTGCGGCCAATGTGCTCACGGATATATTCGTTGCACTCTTCCATTTCCATTGTGGTCGTTTCAACGGCCTGCACATGGATTTCGGTGTAGTCCACCGTATGGGAGCAGGAGCCGTACACCACATAAAAAGTGTACTCCGCATCGAGGCTTTGGTTGAACGCCACGGAGGGTTCCATAAGGCCCATCTTCTTTGCGAGAATGCGCGCGGCTTCGGTGCCCTTGTCATCATTTTTTACGGGCAGGGTGAAGCTCATCTGAACCTTACCGTCGTTCATCGTATCGCCGTAAGGCTTGAGCTTCGTCAGATCCAGCGTCTTATCAAAATCTGCTTTATGGGTATTATACAATCCGCTGCTCATTTACTTGTCCCCCTTCATCAGCTCAATAAACGGGTTGAAGTAGCAGTCGTCCTTCTGCACGACGCCCGCAAGGCCCTTGCCGCCATCGCGGGAACGCTTGATGTCCGCGAACGTGCCGCGTTCCAGCGTGCCGAAAAGGCCGATGTCTTCCATCTCGCCAAGGAGATCCGTCGCCTTGGTAAGCACCTCGTTTGCGCGCGTCTGCATGATGCCGCCGTCCTTGAACACAAGCTCGCTGCCAAGGTCCCGCATGGTGCGGAACACATATTGCGCATTCTCGATGGAAAGCGCGCGGTCGCTCATGAACGGCGTGTGGATGGCTTCTGTGAGCATGCCCAACAGATGCAGCTTCTGGCCGGTCATGATTGTGACCATGTTGAACAGCGCATCCTGCACGTGGCCGCGGAAGATGTTGCCCGTCATGAACTTCGTGGGCGGCATGTACTTAAGCGGCGCCTTCGGGAAAATCTCCCGGGCCATCTGCGCCTGCGCCAGCTCATACAGGAAGCCGTTTTCCACATCCGGGGAAATCTCAAACGCATGGCCAAGGCCCATCTGCTCCTCGGGCATGCCCGCGCAGACCGCGAACTGCTCGTTGAGGAACTGAGATGCAAGCACCGTGTGCGCTTCTTCCACTGCGTCTGCCGTGGTGAGGTAGTTATCCTCGCCGGTGTTGATGATGACGCCCGCGAAGGAGTTGATCACGCGGGAGAAATATTGGTCAACGATTGTGCGCTGCGGATTGATGTCGCGGAACAGGATGCCGTAAAGCGCGTCGTTGAGCATCACGTCCAGGCGCTCAAGTGCGCCCATCGCAGCGATTTCCGGCATGCACAGGCCGGAGCAGTAGTTGCACAGGCGGATATAGCGTTTTTCTTCTTTGCCCACCTCGTCAAGCGCCGCGCGCATCAGGCGGAAGTTCTCCTGGGTAGCATAGGTACCGCCGAAGCCTTCGGTCGTTGCGCCATAGGGCACATAGTCAAGGAGGGACTGGCCGGTCGTACGGATGACGGCGATGATGTCCGCGCCCTGCTTGGCGCCGGCTTTCGCCTGCACGATGTCCTCATAGATGTTGCCGGTTGCAACGATGATGTAAAGGTACGGGCCCTTCTTATCGCCAAACTCGCTGAGATACTGGTTGCGCGTTGCCACATTGCTGCGGATGCGCGCAACGGTCGCTTCCGCAACGGGCATAATTGCATCGCGGATCTCCGAAATGCTGTGCGCAGGAAGCTTGGTAAGATCGATTTCGCCCTTGTCCACCGCCTCGGCGATGGCCTGCGGATCCTTGCCGGTTTCAGCGATGGCGTTGCCGATATAATAGGCTGCGCCGCCGGCGAGCACGCCGCGCTCAAACATATGATCCACTACCACGTTGGGCAGCGGGACGTCCATCTCGTTCACGCCGTCGATTCCGAGCAGGCGGCAGACCGCACGCTCGACAGTAACGGTCGTATGCACGTCGATGAAGCTCTGCGTATCAGCGGCGATGTGCGCCGCGCTTGCCCTTGCCTTATCGACGAGTTCACGGTTCAGGTTCAGTTTGCTCTGCATTGTATCCTCCCAATGGAACTCTGTGCGGCGCGGCGGGGATGCTGCCCGCATCCCCGCAATGCCGCCATGAAGTTATTTCTGCTTCTGCCTGTCGGCGTAGCGATCCTTCCTGAGGAGCTTTGTGGGCTCGAGGTACTTCTGCTCGATGCCCTGGGCGATTCCAGCCACGCCGGTGATCTCCGCAGCCTTGCGCTTGCCTTCGCAAACATCGCAGTGGCACTCGTTGCTGTAATGCTCGGGCTCAGTGTAGGTCGTAATCACGCCCTCAAAGTTGCGCAGAATGACCTTGCGCGGGGTCTGGCTGATGACATACTGCGGCATAACCGGGGTCTTGCCGCCGCCGCCCGGCGCATCGACCACGAACGTGGGGATGCAGTAGCCGCTGGTGTGGCCGCGCAGGGCTTCCATGATCTCAATGCCCTTGGAAACCGGCGTGCGGAAGTGGGAGAGGCCGAGGGACGGGTCGCAGGCGTAGATGTAATACGGACGCACGCGGATGCGCACAAGCTCGTTCACAAGCTTCTTCATCACATGCACGCAGTCGTTCACGCCCGCGAGCAGCACGCTCTGGTTGCCGAGCGGCACGCCCGCATCCGCCAGCATCGCGGTTGCGCGCGCGGCTTCTTCGGTGATCTCGTTGGGATGGTTGAAGTGGGTGTTAAGCCACACGGGATGATGCTTCTTCAGAATCGCGCAAAGCTCCGGCGTGATGCGCTGCGGCATGACAACCGGCGTGCGGGAACCGAGGCGGACGATTTCCACATGGGGAATCTTGCGCAGCTCGGTCATGATGTAATCGAGCATCTCGTCGCTCTGCATCAGGCAATCGCCGCCGGAGAGCAGGACGTCGCGCACTTCGGGATGGTTGCGCACATAGTCGATGCAGGTATCGATCTGGGCCTTGGGGACGGCGCAGTCATGCTGGCCGGCAAAACGCCTGCGGGTGCAGTGACGGCAATACATGGAGCACTGGTCGGTGATGAGCAGCAGCACGCGGTCCGGATAGCGGTGCGTGAGGCCCGGGCAGGGGGAGTCGATGTCCTCGTGCAGCGGGTCAGCGTCCTCATAGGGCGCGAAATGCAGCTCGGCAGCCGTCGGGATGGCCTGCTTGCGGATCGGGTCATGGGGATCGTCGAGGTCGATCAGGGAGAGGTAATACGGCGTGATCGCCATGCGAAGCTTGCCCAGCGTTGCCTTGATGCCCTCTTCCTCCTCGGGAGTCAGGGTCATGTGTTTTTTGAGGTCTTCCAGCGTTTCAATGCGGTTCTCAACTTGCCAATGCCAGTCGTTCCACTGCGCATCGGGTACGTCCTTAAACATACCGTTGGCTCTGCTCTGTCTCATATTCGGAATCTCCTTTAAAATCAAGCAAATTTTGGAATTGCGCTTCTGATGTGCCGAAACCTGCGGGTAACTCCCGCAGGCTTCGGCGCCCTTTCGGGCTTTACAAGGGGAAACTTAGCAATATTTTTCGTCGAACAGCTTGCGCAGTTTCGGGTTCTCGCGCAGCACGTTCAGGGTGATCTCGGCATGATCCTTGGTGTAGCCGTTGCCGACGATCATGGTGACATCCTTGCCAACGCCTTCTGCGCCAAGCGCCGCCTTGGTGAAGCTGGTCGCCATGGAGAAGAAGTAAACGATACCGTCATCGCGCACGGGCAGGATAGCGCTCATCTCGCAGTTCTCAATGTTTACGCAGCAGATGGAAAGATCATATTCCTTGCCGTCGTTCGCCGCAAGAGCAGCCTCGAGAACGGCCACAGGCTCAGTCGCGGACGCGACGATGACCTTGTTGTAAACGCCGAGTTCCATCAGCGCATCGACCTGCTTCGGGTTGCGCACAACGCCGACCACGTTGCCCTTCGGGCCAACGGCCTTCATGGCTTCATAGCCGCAGAGCACGCCGGACTTGCCGTTTGCGCCGAGGATGAGAACGCTGTCGCCTTCCTTGGGGAGCTTGCGGGCCTGGGCGGGAGCGCCGGCCACGTCGAGTGCCGCAAGAGCGAGAGGCTCGCTCATATCATCGGGAAGCTTGGCATAGATGCCGCTCTCGAACAGGATCGCTTTGCCTTCGATATCAACGCGGTCGATATCCTTGTGGATGGCCTTGATCTTGTCGATGCGAAGCGGGGTCATGGACAGGGAAACCAGGGAAGCGATCTTGTCGCCAACCTTCAGGTCGCGGTCTTTGAGGTCTTCGCCGATGTGGGCGATCTTGCCGATGAACATGCCGCCGGAACCGGTCACGGGGTTCTGCTGCTTGCCGCGCTCCGCCACGATGCCGAGGATCATTTCGCCGATCTTCTTCTCGTCGCCGCCGCAGGCCTCTTCGATCTGGGTGAAGGATGCGGAGTCAATGTTGAGGGAGATAACGTCGCAGACGATCTCGTTGGAATAAACCTTGGACATGTCGTTGTCGATTTTGTAAGCCGCCTGGGTCAGCACGCCCTTGGGCTCGATAACGCGATGGATGCCGTACTTGTTGCCTTTGAGTTCCATAGTTCTGTTTCCTCCTGTTTTTTTGTTTTAATTTTTAAGTTTGGTCAATGGGATTGCGCATGCGAATCTCTTCGCAGGGGGTTCTTCAGCGAGCCTTCAGGCTCAGGATCTCGCGGGCTTCCGCCGGGGAAGCGATCTCGCGGCCCAGCTCGCGGGAGAGGCGAACAACCTTTTCCACCAACTCGCCGTTGCTGCGTGCAAGCACGCCGCGGGAGAGGTAGATGTTGTCTTCAAAGCCGACGCGCACGTTGCCGCCCATCACGATGGTAGGAGCGGCAAGCTGGAAGGCGCTGCGGCCCACGCCGGTGGCCGTCCAGGTGGATCCGGCAGGGATGGCATCCACGAGCCAGCAGAGGTTCTTCACCGTGGCCGGGGTGCAGCCGGGCACGCCCAGCACGAAGTTGAACTGCATGGGGTCGCCGGGAACCTGGCCCTTCTTCGCCATCTTGAGGATGGTGTCGAGGTGGCCCATTTCAAAGCACTCGTATTCGGGTTTGATGTTGTTCTCAAGCATGCGCTTGCCGAATGCGCGCATGGTGGGCATGGTGTTTTCAAACACATCGTCGCCAAAGTTGCAGGTGCCGCAGTCGAGCGTCGCCATCTCGGGGAACAGCTCCGTGGGCTGCAGGCGCTCTTCGGCAGTCATGCCAACCGCGCCGCCCGTGGATGGAATCAGGATCACGTCCGGGATCGCGGCTTTGATGGCGTCCATGCAAACGCGGAAGCGCTCACGGCTTTGCGTCGGAGTGCCATCGTCCTCGCGGACATGCACGTGAACGACCGCAGCGCCCGCATCATAGGCAGACTTGGCTTCGCGGACGATCTCCTCAACAGTGTAAGGAACGTTGGGGTTCTGATCCTTGGTGACTTCCGCGCCGCAGATGGCGGCTGTGATAATAAGCTTATCCATTTCGCGGTTCCTCCCTAATAATTATTAATGGTTTTTGTTATTTGTGGGAAATGCGCTGGCTGTCCTTCGGGGTAACGCAGGTGCCGTGCGCGCGGCAAACAACGATGGGTTCCTCAAGGAAGTCAGCAGCGGATGCGCTGATGTCGGGGCGGGCAACAACAACCTTGCGGGCCTCAAATTTCATCGCGCGCGATGTATTGCCGATGCGCTCGATTTCGCCATGAACCTCGATGTAGTCGCCGGCATATACGGGGGCGAGGAACTCGATGTTGTCATACGCGCAGAACAGGCCTTCGTCGCCGTCGCACTTGATCAAAAGCTCAGTTGCCACATCGCCGAACAGATGCACCATATGCGCACCGTCAACCAGATTTCCGCCGTAATGTGCATCCTTTGCGCTCATTCTAAGCCGGATCGTAGAAGTAATAGCCATGATAGTTGCCTCCTGTGTTGTAATATTTATTTTTAGGGCCAAACCGTTTGTTTATCTTTGTAAGAATCTGTGCAATGTCGGCAAAGTGAAACAAGATGCGCACGGTGCGCAGCCAACAGCGTACAGCCTTGACAATAGCGCACCATCGAGTTGGGATAAAACAAACGCGCTATCGACATGACAAAGATCATATCGATAGCGCTTCATCCTATCTCAGATGACAGTCATACCGCGCTCAGCGGCATGCCCAAGCAAAGCGCGCGGGGCCGCATCCTTGCTTTCGGCAGGGGACACATTCACGCGCGGCTTTGGGCTCCCGACCCTTTGCATCCGCACACTACCTTACTCCCTGCGCCTCTATCAGTTCGGTATTCAATTCACATATATATTATAAAAAACGCCCTGCCGAAAGTCAATGGATTTTTGGCGTTTTTCCGCAAAGTTTTGCGGTTTATTCACACTTTCTCCCAGCTCAGTAAAGCGTCTCGATATCGCTGAGAATTTCGTCTGTAAGCGAAAGCAGGCGGCAGATGTTGAGCGCGTCCCGCGGGCATCCCTGCTCGCGTTCCACCCTGTAAAGGCCGTAATTCATGTGCGCGGCAATCACATCCGCACCCTGCTCGGGCGAAGCCATGGCGATCTCTCCCTTTACGCGGACAGTGTCCATATCCCGGAGCCCTACGACCTCGTAGTGTGCAGACGCTTCCTGCGCCACCCCATCGTAATGGGTGGTCAACACGGTAACCGCGTCCTGCCGGTTAAGATAGCGGGTGACTGCGCGCACGATCATGGCGCCTTCCTCCGGATTGGTGCCGCGCGCGAACTCATCGAGCAGGATCATGTGCAGGCCTTCCGCTTTTTTCCCGGCGTTTCCAAGGCCGCACTCCGCCATCACCTCGTTGAAGCGCACGATCTCTGCGCCGAAGCTAGAAAGGCCGCGATCCACGTTTTCAAGATCCTCGGACACGACATGCACACCATCAAACAGCGGCAGGCGTGCCTTTTTCGCAAACGGCAGAATGCCGGCCGAAAGGGCGAATGCGTTCAGCGCAAGCGTTTTGAGTGCAACGCTTTTCCCGCCCATATTGGCGCCTGTAATCACGGTTGCGCCCTTCCCCGCCGTAATGGAAACGGGCGTGAATGCGCGCTTGCGTTCCGCAAGGGCATCCGCGATGCGCGGGTTCTGCATTTCTTCCATTTCGATCACGCCGTCCGTAAGCTCCGGCATCACCCCACCGTACCGTCTTGCAAGCCGCGCACGGGCCAGCGTAAAATCGAATGCAGCGATGGCATCCATACAGGCGAGAATCCCCGGGAGAAACGGCCGCAGCGCTTCGGAAAGCGCGGTGCGGACGGCGCGTTCTTCCTCGTCCTCCGCCGCGGCAACGCGCACGCGCGTTGCCATAAGCGGGGCGCGCTCCGCTTCGGTCTTTGCCCGGCGCAGTTCTTCTTCCACCAGCCGCTTTTCCCTGCGCGCGGCGCGCAGCGCCTGCGAATATGTGTCCGGGATAAAGAAGGTCGCCGCGTGCTGGCCATCAAGGTCCAGCAGCGCAAGCGCCTCGGATTGCGCACGAATTTCTATGCCGCGCAGCTTTGCTGCCGCGTTGATCGCCGCAAACACGGGCGCGATCAGCTCGCTTTGAAGCAAAAAGCGCTTGAGTTCAAACAGTTCCACCTCGTTAAGGGGCCCTTCAGCACAGCGTTCCACCGAGCGGCGGATATCCTTAAGCTGCATCATCAGCCGCTCGATGCGGCCATACTCCGCCGTATATGCTTCAAATGTGTCCATCACGGCGCACACGTTTCCAAGATCCTCCAACAGAGCCTCCGCTTCATGGGACGCATAGAAGCGCAGCCTGCGCACGCGCGCATCGCCGTAAGGCGAATCGCACCGAAGCGCATCCACGACATAGCGGAAGCCGATGTTTTCCTGTTGCGCAAAATTCAAGCTCATATCAGTTCCTCATTTCCACAGCAATGGCTGCAATCCGTGTTCCGTTCCGCTTCCTCCCGGGCCGCAATGCGCCGCATATCCTCCGCATGCCAGGCCATATCCTCCACACGCACATCCTCGAGCACGTTGAGCACCGGCACATTCACACGCGCCTGCATACGGGAGAGCAGCTCATCCTTATCAAAGTTGAACCCATATGCGGAAAACGGGTTCACGGTGATTGCCGCCACGCGCGTGGCGCGCGCCACCGCGAGCGAAATTCCGCACAGGGCGAGTTTGTCATACGTCCCCCGCCTGATGAGCAGCTTACTGCCATCCTCAACCGAAAGGATAAGCCCCTCAAACCGCTTGCCCGCGGTCAGCACAGGCTTCAAAAGCGCATCCGTCACCGCGCCCGAAACATATACCGCACGCACGCATGCATAGGCAGGGCTTCGGAGCGCATCGGAAAGCGTCAGGTCCTGCGGCAGCGGGCAAAGCGAACCATCCTCCATGCGAAACAGCGCCTTCCCGGTGCACGCCGCACGTTCTTCCTCTGAAAAATCGCTCTGCTCCGGAAGCGTAAGAAGGGTGGTTGCAAACGCGGTGTCTTCAATCACGGTATCGATGTCGCGGCTGTAGGAAGCGCCCGTGCAGAGGACCGTGGCTTCGCTCACCGCCGGGGCGCAGAGCGTCTTGCGGCTAAGCGCGCCGTCCACAATGGCAACATCGGCCCCTAGCGAAAAAAAAGTCCCTGCAAGCTTTGCAAGCTGTGCCGTGATGGACGGCCCTGCAAGCTGCACATTTCCGTCGCTGCGGGCGCGCACAAGCACCACCTCGCCAAGCGGTGTCGGGAAACCCGTAGTTTCGACAATTTCCCGGGAAATATCACAATACTTGAGCATTTCGACCGCGGTGGCGATCAGCGTCCCTTCCCGCACATAGATGCCGGGCTTGTGCGTCTGTGTCACCACATCCACGCTTTCGCCGTCCCGGCCTATGCTTGTGAGGCCAAGCGTTTTGCCGGTTTCCTGCATCTCGGAAAGGATGCGGTTCAGCACGGTTGTTTTGCCCGCATTCTTACACATGCCGATGATCGAAAGCGATCTGTATGGTTCGATGAGCGGTAGTAAAAGCATGTTTTCCTCCTGCTGCGCGCAGAAAAAAACCGCACAGCTATCATTTATCATATCACACGGCGCACAGCTTGTGTACCCCCTTGCGCCCCGCAAGACTGCACTTGCAAACGCTCTGTGCCGCCGTTACAATAGGTTCAGGTTTTGGTTTGGAGGCGTTTGGCATGGACAAACAAGCGTTTGCCCGGGCCGCTGCGAAGGCGGCGGACGGGGCGGCAGACAGCGGCATCGGCACGCGCAATGAAAGCCCGCTGCACGCTGCACTCAAGCTCTATTTTGAGCCGCGGTGCGCGTTCCGCGAGGTTCCCGTGGACGGATATATCGTGGATATTAAAAACGAAGCCGGCATCATCGAGATCCAGACCCGGAACTTCCTCAAGCTCAAGCGTAAGCTGGCCGCGCTGCTCGAGCACCATGCCGTGACGCTTGTCTACCCCGTGGCCGCTGTGAAGTGGGTGCTGTGGATCGACCCGGATACCGGCGAAATCACGGGCCGCCGGAAAAGCCCAAAGCGCTGCCTGCCCGCCGCCGCATTCGCGGAACTTGGCTGCATTCAGGGGCTGTTGCTCCATCCGAACCTGCGCATCCGCATCGCCATGCTGGAGCTCGAGGAATACAAATACCTGAACGGCTATGGGGAAAACCGCAAGCGCCGCGCCACGCGGGCCGTGCGTGTGCCGCTCGGCCTTTTGGATGAAATTTCCGTGGATGCGCCCGCGCAGTTCACGCGGCTCATCCCGCCCGGGCTGCCGCCCTGCTTCACCGCTGAGGCGTTCCGAAAGGCGGCAGGGATCAGCCTTTCCGCCGCGCAGGCCGCGCTGCGCATTCTTTGTGCGGCCGGAGTTGCCGTCCATACAGGAAAACAGGGCCGGCGATACGTCTATGCGCTCGCCGGCCCTGCGACCGGTTAACCGGCCATCAGCGTTTTCAATAAATCATTCGTCCATCGGGACGGGCTTACCGTTGATAAACACGGCTGCTACCTCACCCGAAACCTCCATTACATCCCCGCGGCAAAGCACAAGGTCCGCGTCCTTTCCGGCTTCGATGGAGCCCACGCGTTCCGCAATGCCGATGTGCTCGGCCGCATGGATCGTGATCGCCCGGAGCGCATCGTAGCGGTCCATGCCGCTTGCAACGGCGAGCCCCGCGCAGAGTGGAAGATACATCTGCGGGATGACGGGTGAATCCGTAATGATGCTGACATGGCCGCCCGCTTTTGCAAGGATCCCGGGGGTTGCAAAGGTTTTGTTGCGCAGTTCAAATTTGGAAGCATGGCCAAACGAAGGGCCGACGGCCAAAGGATACCCCTCTCTGGCAAGCTGCTCCGCCACAAGGTGGCCTTCCGTGCAGTGTTCCAATGTAAGCTTTACCCCAAACTCCTTTGCGATGCGGATTGCGGTGAACAGGTCGTTCGCCTGATGCGCATGCGCCTTGAGCGGCATTTTGCCTTCAAGCACGGGCAAAAGCGCCTCAAGTTTTATGTCGAACGCAACATCCTTTCCCGCATCCTTCTTTTGTTTGTAATCCCGCGCACGCAGGAGCATTTCGCGTATTTTTGCGGCGGTGGTCATGCGGGTAGAGACGCCCTTTTCCCGGTAACACCGCTTTGGATTTTCCCCAAAAGCGCATTTCATCGCCGCGCCGTCGCGCACGACCATATCGTCTACCCGGGTGCCGATGGTCTTGAGCGCAACAAAGGTGCCGCCGATCACGTTCGCCGAGCCCGGGCCCGTGCACACGGTGGTCACGCCGGCACGCGCAGCCTGCAGGAAGGTCGGGTCCGTTGGTTCGATGCCGTCGATTGCGCGCAGCTGCGGCACAAGCGTGTCGTTCATTTCATTGTAATCCGCGCCCTCGTAACCGATGCCGTACCCATGCAGGCCGATGTGGCAATGCGCTTCCACAAAGCCGGGATACAGGTTCAGGCCGGATGCGTCGAACACTTCCCCGCCTTCTGCGGTAAGATTCTTTCCCACCGCAGCGATTTTGCCGTCTTTCACAAGCACATCGCCCGCGATGGGTTCGCGCTGCACAGCGGTATGGATGGTTGCATTCCGAATAAGCATAACATTCTCCCTCCTGTGTTTACTCCCGTCATTGTATCACGATGCGAGAGAGCGCTGCAAGAAGGTGCGTTCAGCTTTCATCCGCCCGCAGCAGCGCAAGCGCGGCCTCATATTCCGGCGTGCCGCGCAGCGGGGCAAGCGTTTCCTCCTCAGCCAGGCTTTCGACAAAGATCCGCCGCATGGCCTGAAACGAACGGCTCATATCCGAAGCGCCCTTTGAAAGCGCGGAGAACAGCGGCGAGGAAAGCTCCTTTGGCGGCGCGGAAAAGAATTCCGCAAGCCGGAGCAAATGCTTGCCCGCGCGCGGCAGGTCTCCCAGACGGATGTATGCCTCCGTGTAGAGCGAATCGCTCATGGAAAAAGGATACCCCACAGCCGCGGCGCACGCTTCATGCACCCGAACGACGGCAAGCGCTTCCTGCGGCTCTGCAAACGGCGCGGAAGCGAGCCGCGCAAGGCAGGTCTGCATTTGGTTGAAGGCATGCAGGAGCGATGTTTGCAGCATGCGCTTGGCCGTTTCAACATCGCCGCGTTTTTCCGCGATGAGCGCCCGGAGCAGCGATGCATCCGGTGCGGGCTGCGGAAGCCCATCCAACAGCGCTTCCGCGCGTGCAAGCTCATCATCCCCAACGCAAAGCCCTGCAAGCATGTGCGCGGCCGCAGCAGCATAGCCCGGATCGTTCCCCTGCGCGGCTTCTTCAAGCAGTTTTTTGGCTTCTTCCCGTTCCTTTCCGGACGCATCCCCGCCCCCCCACATGGGCAGGCTCATCAGCAGCGCCGCAAGCTGGTATTGCCGTGCCGGGCAGCCTGGGTATTCCCGCAGCAATGCCGCAATGCGTGCCCGTGCTGCTTCCGCATCCCCGCCAAGCGCAAGTGCGGCCACCTCGTTCACATAAGCGGCGCATTCCGCATCCGTGGGCTTTGCCGTAAATCCAAGCAGCGCGTTTACATCCGTCCGCAGCGCCCGTGCGAGCGGAGAAAGCAACGCAACATCGGGGCAGCTCACGCCGGTTTCCCATTTGCTGACCGCCGCAGCGGACACGCCCACGGCGCCCGCAAGCGCCTCCTGCGTTATGCCTCTTTGCCTGCGCAGGGCCGCAATGGTTTCACCGATCTTCCATTCCATTCGTTTCGTCCTCCCTTTTTGCTTTGGCGGCCGCCTGCTTTTATGATACCCGCACGGTACAAAACACGCAACGGAGGCGCATTCAACCTTTGGTGTGAATTTGTTGAAGGGCGTTCAAGCCGCTTCCCTCCTTCTCTGCCGGTTTGACATTCTGCCGCCCGGCAGGTACAATGAGTGCAAACTTCAAGGCGCTGTTTTCTTCGCAGCAAGCCTGATGGGAGGCTGGCAATGATTTGCTCCGATCCACAGTCGGTAAGCTGCTTTTCCATTCCGCAATCTCGCTACAATATTTCCTGTAAGCTATATGCACCATCGTCAGAAGTGCCGCGCCTTGCCGTGCTTGGCGTTCACGGATTCGGCGGAGATAAGGAAAGTTCCGCACTGCAAGCCCTCGGGAATGTGCTCACGGCGCATGGCGGCGCGCTGCTGTGCTTCGATTTTCCCGCGCACGGCGCAAGCAACGCAGCAGACGCTCAGCTGAGCGTGGAACATTGCAAGCTCGACCTGCTTGCAGCCTATGCCTGCCTGCGGGAGCGTTTTCCCAAAGCGCCGACCGGCCTGTTCGCCACAAGCTTCGGCGGATACGTTTCCCTGCTTTCCCTTTCGGCGTTGCAGCCGATGCCCGCCCGCCTTGTGTTGCGGGCCCCCGCCGTTCAAATGGCGAAAACCTTCCGCACGCGGATCCTGCGGGACGGTTTTGCGGAATATGAAACGAAGCGGAGCGTTTCCTGCGGCTTCGAGCGCAAAATGCGGGTGCCGTATTCCTTCTATCGGGAATTGCAGGCCAATAACGCCGCTTCCGTCATCCCGGCGGTTCCCACGCTTCTGCTCCGCGCAGGCGCAGACGAACTGATCGAGCCTGACGATCTTTCCGCCTTTGCGAAGAACTCTCCTCTAATTCAGCTCGTAGATATCGCCGGCGCCGGGCATCGTTTCAAGGAACCCGGGGCGCTGGATCGGGTAATCGACGCCGCCGCGGAATGGCTGCTTCAGGCGGCATCCGACTGCGCCGGCTCGGAAAAGGCCGCTCTATTTCCGCTCGGAATACAGCGATAAGGAACAGGAGGCTGCTTCATTGAAACAATGGAAAGATACCTATCTCGCACCCGCCTCCTTTTACGGAAAGATCGGGCGCATTGCTTTGCCCATCGCCGGGCAGCAGATCCTCAACCAGGGCGCCGGCTTTGTGGACACCATCATGGTAAGCCATGTGGGCGGCGTGGGTGCGGTCGCCGTTGCCACGCAGCTTGACATGCTGCTTGGCCCGGTTTCTTTCGGCATCAACTCCGGCATAAACATCTATTCCTCTCAATTCTTCGGCGCAAAGGATTGGAACTCCCTTAAAAAGTGTTTTGGCTTCCAGGTCATGCTCAACCTGCTCGGCGCGCTGCTGTTTTTCCTTGTAGCGCGATTTGCCGGGCACGGCGTGCTGCGTTTTTATGCGAGCGGCGACGCTTCGCTGATCGGCCTTGGATGGCAGTATTTGCGCATCGCCTGCTTCGGCTATTTCTTCAATGCGCTCATCAGCGCGTTTTCCTTCATGTACCGCAGCATCCAACAGACCCAAATTCCCATGATGATCGGGATCGGAGTAAACATTCTCAATGCCTGTTTGAATTACCTCTTGATTTTCGGCAAACTCGGCCTGCCGCAGATGGGGATAGCGGGCGCAGCGCTCGCAACCGTCATCGCCAACGCCTGCGGCGCCCTTGCGCATATCGTCTATGCCGTTGTTACGCAACAGCCCTTCCTCGGCTCCTTCCGGGAGATGACAGCCTGGAGCGGTACCTTTATTAAGCCCATTGTGAAACGGATGCTGCCCCTCATTGCCAACGAAGCCATTTTCGGCCTTGGCAACACCATGTATGTGAAGGCATATGGCCTTCTCAGCCCCGATGCGCTGTCGGTTTATAAAATCGGCAATACGGTGGGCAGCTTCTTCTATGTTGCGGTACAGGGAATCAACAGCGCGGTGGGACTCATCGTCGGCGAACAGTTGGGGCGCGGCGACCTTGCGGAAGCAAAGCGCTGTGTAAAGTATCTGTTCCCCGTATCCGCCGTGCTTGCAGCCTGCGTAGCGCTCTTGATTTCCCTCTTGGCGCAGCCGCTCGTGAGCCTCTTCGGCCTGACCGATGCTTCCATCGCATCCGGCGCGGTGCTCATGGTGCGGCTGTTCTCCGTGCGCATCGCTGCAAGGCTCTTCAACGTCATCTTCATGTCCACCATCCGGGCCGGGGGAGATTCCGTTTTCCTGATGTTCCTCGACTGCGGGATCGTCTGGCTTGTGGGCGTTCCGCTTGCGTTCCTTTCTGTTTATGCGTTCCAGGTTACCTCGATTGCCGCCATGTTTGCCATCATCCAGTGCGAACAGTTGGTGCGTATGCTCATCGGCTATCGCCGCTACAAGCAGGGCAAATGGTGCCGCAACCTGACGGCGGAAACGCAGGGGTAACACGGAAATGGTTTGGGGCCGCAGTGCATTCACTGCGGCCCCATTGTATTTCTTCTGCTGAATTGTTTTACGCCTTCGGCCCCGCGTTCACAATGTTTGCGGGCATGTTGGAATACTTTTCAAAGTTCTTCACAAAGCGCGCTGCAAGATCCTTCGCCGTGGCTTCGTATTCCGCCTGATCCTTCCAGAGCCTGCGCTGGCTCAGGAACTCATCCGGCACGTTCGGGCAGGTCTTTGGCACCATCACGTTGAAGATGGGGTCAAGCTCAAACTCCGCCTTCTCAAGCTCGCCGTTGAGCGCCGCCGTGACCATCGCGCGGGTGTAGCGGAGCTTCATGCGGGAGCCGACGCCGTATTTGCCGCCTGCCCAGCCGGTGTTCACAAGGTAAACCTTCGCATCGTGCTCCTCGATCTTCTTGCCGAGCATCTCCGCATAGAAGGACGGATGCAGCGGCAGGAACGGCGCGCCGAAGCAGGTGGAGAACGTCGTCTGCGGTTCCACGATGCCGCGCTCCGTGCCAGCGAGCTTGGAGGTATAGCCGGAAACAAAGTGATACATTGCCTGGTTCTTATCAAGCCGGGAAACCGGAGGCAGAACGCCGAAGGCATCCGCCGTCAGGAAGATGACCGTCTTCGGGTGACCCGCCACGCCGGGGATTACGCAGTTGGGAATGTACTCCACCGGATAGCCCACGCGGGTGTTTTCGGTGAGCGTCGCATCCGCAAAATCAAACTCGCGGGTTTCATCGTCCATGATGACGTTTTCAACAAGGGAACCGAATTTGATCGCATCCCAGATCTGCGGCTCATTTTCCTTGGAAAGGTTGATGCACTTGGCATAGCAGCCGCCTTCGATGTTGAAGCAGCCGGTATCGCTCCAGCCGTGCTCGTCATCGCCGATGAGCATGCGGTTCGGGTCGGCGGAAAGGGTGGTTTTACCCGTGCCGGAAAGGCCGTAGAAAAGCGCCACGTCGCCGTCCGCACCCACGTTCGCGGAGCAGTGCATGGAAAGCACGCCCTGTTTGGGCAGGAGATAGTTCATCACGGAGAACACGGACTTTTTGATTTCGCCTGCATACTGGCTGCCTGCGATAACGACCATGCGTTTGTCAAAATTGACGAGGATCGCCGCCTCGGAGTTGACGCCGTCCACCTCGGGGATGCACTTGAAGCCGGGCGCCGCGATCACGGTGAAGCCGGGCACAAAATCCGCAAGCTGTTCCGCCGTCGGGCGCACGAGGAGCTGGTGGATGAAAAGGTTCTGGCTTGCAAGCTCGTTGATCACGCGCACGGGCAAATGATGCTTCTCATCCGCACCGGCAAAGCCGTCAAACACGAAGATGTCGCGGCCCTGCAAATATGCCATCATGCGGTTATAGATGCCCTCGAACTTTTCAGGGCTGATGGGCACATTCACCTTGCCCCAGTCGATGTCGTCGTGGATTGCGGGCGTATCCACCACAAAGCGGTCGTTCGGGGAACGACCGGTATATTTGCCGGTCGTTACAACGAGCGCGCCGGTGTTTGCAAGCTTGCCCTCCCCACGCGCAAGCGCGTGCTCCACAAGCTGCGCCGGGGTTAAGTTGCGGTAAACCGCCTTCGGCGCGATGATTCCAAGGGATTCGATGTAGGCCTTCATCTCGATACTCCTTTGCATTTCGCTTTTTGTTCTTAATATTATTGGGATGGCGCTAAAATGCGCCAAAAAGCAATCTCTTTGCGGCGCGTTCAGGCATTGTCCCTGCGCCATGCGCCTTCAAAAACAATCTTTCCAAGCGGAACACGCGGCCGGGCAGACGGCGCCTCATCCGGCACGCCAAGCGGCGTGATGGCCACGACCTTCACCTCGCGCGGGATGCCGAGCAGGTTGCGCACCGGGTTTTCCGGAAAATAGCCCACCCAGCAGGTGCCAAGCCCTTCCGCCGCAGCGGCAAGGACGAGGTGTTCCATGCTGATGCCGCAATCCACCAGATAATATTCCTTGCCCGCGTTGAACCCGCTGTCGGACGGCTCAGCGCAAAGCACAAGCGCGTAAGGCGCCTTTTCATAGCACTCCGCAGATGGGTTATCGATCAGCTCGCCGAGCGTTTTGCGCGTTTCGGGATCGGATACGACGATGTAGCGGTGACACTGGCGGTTGCACCAGGAAGGGGCAAGCCTTGCCGCCTCCAAAACGCGGTCGAGCGTTTCACGCGGGACGGGATCCTCTTTGTATTTCCGAATGCTGCGCCTTGCGGCGATCGTTTCATATAGCTCCATGTCCTACCCCTTTCGTTCGGCCATAAATGCAGGATTTCCTGCGTTTTGTTTTTTCGTGCAGCAAATCATTTATTTTTAGTATAGCATCACGGCCACATTTTTACAACCATGCCGCGCCTGTTTCAACGCAAATCCTGATTTTCGTTGTGTATCGCGTGCAGTGCATGGTAAAATAAATTGGTAAAGCAATTTAATGGAGGAGCCTTATTTAAAATATGAAACGTTCCCTCGCCTGCCTTCTCGCGCCCGCCTGCCTTGCGGCGGCCCTTTGTGCAGGGTGCGCATTCGGCCCGCAAGCCACGCCTGCGCACCCGCCGGTAGACGTGACGCTCGTACCCGAAACAGCAGCGCCTGTACCCACGCCCAGCCCAACTCCCGTGCCCAGCCCCACTCCCGCGCCCACGCCGGAACCCACACCTTCTCCAACGCCCACGCCGGAACCAACCCCTTACAAAAGCGCAGACTATCCCCTTCCCCCCAAAAGCCTGCGCACGCGGGAGGGTGGACGTTACCCGGAAGAAGCGCGGCTCAATGAAAATCCCGATCATTTTTACACCGTAGTGGATCTCACAAACCAGGCGGTATTCGTATATGAAAAGGACAGCGCCGGCGAATACACCGTGCTCGTGCGGGAGATGATCTGCTCCTCCGGCATCGAAGACGGCCACCGCAGCCCACGCGGCACATTTAAGATGGGCGAGGATTACAAGCGCTTCGCTTTCTTCGTGCATTTTGATTGTTATGCGCAATATTGGTCCCAGATCCGCGGGCGGATCTACTTCCATTCCGTGCCTTATTCCGAACGGGATGACCGCTACCTGATGGAAGACGAATTCTGGCTTCTCGGCCAACCGGCCTCACACGGCTGCATCCGCCTTCTGCCGGACGACGCGCAATGGGTCTATCTTTACCTTTGCCCCGGCTCCACCGTGACCATCACGGACGAGCTTCCGGCGGATGCGGCGCTCGTGGCCCGCCTACTGCCCAAAGAAACGCCCACGCCGGATTGTTATGAAATCGCATCCGATTAAAATAAACTGTAAAGGAGCTTTGTTATGCGCCGATATTCGTTTCCCAAAGTAGATTTGCATCTGCATCTGGATGGCTCCATGCTGCCGGAAACCGCGTGGGAGCTGGCCCTTGAGCGCGGTATTCCCATGCCAGCCGATACGCTGGAGGAATTCCGCTCGTTCATCATCGTCACTGCCGACTGCCGCAGCGTCAACGAATACTTGAAACGGTTTGAAATGCCGCTTTCCATTCTGCAGGATCAACCTGCGCTTACACGGGTAGCGCGGGAACTGGTGGAGCTTCTTGCCGCACAGGGGCTTGCCTATGCGGAAATCCGCTTTGCACCCCAGCTGCATACACGTAAGGGGCTGACGCAGCGGCAAGCGATTGAGGCTGTGCTTCAGGGCGTGCGGGAAGGCGCTGCCAACTGCCCCACAATCGGCATAGGCGTTCTGCTTTGCGCCATGAGCGTCGGTCCGGAAACGGTCAACGAAGCGGAAAACCTGCTGACGGTAGAGCTAGCCAGGGACTTCCTTGGCCAAGGCGTTGCGGGCATCGATCTTGCGGGCGCGGAGGGCATCGTCCCTCTCGAAAACTTCGCACCCGTTTTTGCGCGTGCGCGCGAGCTCGGCGTGCCCTTTACCTGCCATGCCGGGGACAGCCAGGGTCCGGACACCGTGAAAGCTGCGCTTGATTTCGGCACAAAGCGGATTGGGCACGGACACCACATTGCATTGGACCGGGCGCTGTGTGCAAGAGCCATCCGGGATCATGTTACGCTTGAGATCTGCCCCACAAGCAACATTCAGTGCGAAACGCAGCCTTCTTACGAGGCGCATCCGCTCAGAATGCTGATCGATTTAGGGGTCGCCTGCACGATCAATACGGACAACATGATTCTTTCAGACATCGACCTGGATCAGGAATATGACCATTGTCTCCACGAAATGGGCCTCAGTTATGCCGACCTGATCCGCTGCAATATCAACAGCGTCCGCGCGTCTTTTATGGATGAAGCAAGTAAGGCGGCTCTGATCGACGAGCTGCTTGGATGCCTGCAGGCGCTGCCCGGCAAAATTTAAAAGGTTTCCCCAAAAAACACTTGACGGATTTCCCCGCGCATGATATTATAACCCTTGCCGCAATGCGGCATACGTCGCGGGGTAGAGCAGTTGGTAGCTCGTCGGGCTCATAACCCGGAGGTCGTTGGTTCAAGTCCTTCCCCCGCAACCAAACGGTGCGCACGTCGTAAGATGTGCGCATCCCATATGGCGGCGTAGCTCAGTTGGCTAGAGCATTCGGTTCATACCCGGAGTGTCATGTGTTCGAGTCACATCGCCGCTACCAATAAGAAAAAGCTAGATAAACTCTAGCTTTTTTTATTCTCCGAATTTTGCATTTCTCCATGTTTTTAGCGAAAAAAGTGCCGTTTACTGCATTTTTACTGCATCAGAATTTAATGGACGCAATTCCAGCCCCTATATGCGCGTTTAAAGCCGCTATGGATGCTGCTCTTTTTGCGCCGAAAGGTGCGTGTAAACACGCATGGTGGTTTGTACATCCGCATGCCCCAGCAGGCGCTGCGCGGTAAGCACATCCACGCCAGCATCATACAGCATCGTTGCATAGGTGTGCCTGAGCTGATGCGCGGTGAATGGCTCAACGGCCTGTATTTTCGGATTTGAGCGGCTTGCGTCCTTTCCGCCTGCTGCAATGTTCAAGTAATGCTGATAGCTGTCCCACGCACAGCGGAACGCCGTGTTGCTCATCATGCCGCCCGCCTGCCGTGAAGCACACACAAGCATTGATGCGCAGCGGCGCTGCTGCAATGCGGGCAGTATGGCGTCAGGTATTGGCACAACCCTATTCCCCGCCTTGCTCTTAGGCGGCTTGACCTCCGCCGCGTTTCCAACATAGTAAACCGCCTTGCTGATGGTGATTGTCTTGTTTGTTATATCTACATCCCGCCACGTAAGCGCAAGCAGCTCACCCCGACGCAGCCACAATAGAGCATAAGCAACGCAGGAAGCCCCATTCTGTGGCCTTGCCATGTTTCCACAAGGATGCGCTTTTGCTGTTCCGTGAGCGGCTTACGTTCCTCTTTTCCAGCGTTTGGGATACTAACCTTTGCAAACACATTGCGGTATACAATATCGTTCTGCATGGCAAAATCGAGCGCGGCAGCGGCGGCTTGCTTTACCTCCGTGATCGTCTTGCGCGCATAGCCTTCTTCGGCCATTTCGTTCAATATCGCCTGCAAATGCATGGGTTTAAGGTCGCGCACGCGGATTGCGCCAATGCCGGAAAGCCTGTTCGTTGCAATGCTCTCATATCGTTTGCGCGCCTTTTCTCCTGCCGTTTGCTTATCCGTTTCAATCCACATAGCGGCAAGCTCCGCGACGGCCGTACTTCCGGCTATACATGTGGGTTGTCTCTTCATACACGAAGGACAGATCCAACGCCCTTTCCAGCTTCCGCAAAAAGTGTTCCTGCGGTATCAGATCCTCTATCGTTACCATGTGCAGCTTCAGTTGCATCCAGCACACCACCTGCTTTTTCTTTTATTTTACCACAGCAGGCGCTTTTTTCGTCTTTGTCAACGGACCCAAGTTGTCCCAAAGTCTGTTTATGAATGGTAGTTGATGTGGTTTTTTCTCGTTTATTTTTTCAGCAAAAGGTCGATTATGATATTATTCAACTCGCTGAACACCTCCTCGGACACCTGCCCCTGTGTTTCAACGGCACAATGATACACACCAACATCGAACAAGGAAAAGTATTTTGCAGGGATATAAACTTCTTCTCCGTCACGGTTGATTTTAGTCTCTCCCGGTATGACTCCCGCAATAACAGTTACTCCATCAATGTCGGTTGTAATGTCATAGTCAAAGAGGAGCTCTTCCAGAACACTACCCTCAGTAATTCCGATATAAAATTTCGGCTTGGGATATTCTGCACCTTCAACCTCGCCCCATACCTGAACACCGAGAGTTCCATTGTCCGCACTATCTTGGACAAGGTAATATTTCAACGAAAAGTCTTTTAGCTCTGTTGGCAGATTTTCATGTAAGTTGAACCCCAGCCATGTATCAGCATCATTCTGTGATACCTGTATGGTTTCTATCGTCGAAGTGATTTCCGGGGCAGAATATGAAGCATCTGTAATGGTATTGATGTTTAACGGTACATAATCGTTGCTGCTCCCCATTCTGATACCAACAAAAACCACAAGACACAGACAAGCAGCAACAGCACCCCATTTGAGCCAGCTACGGGATTTGGGACGCTTATATGCCTTGGCATCCCGAACAGCTTCATCGTTGATCATTCCAATGGCATCCAGAATATTTTCATTTTTCATTATCAAAATGCCTCTCTTTCCAAACGAGACAACAGCCTTTGCCTCTGTCTATACAGCATCGTTTTTACTTTACTTTCAGAAAAACCGAACTGCTGGGAAATGGCCGAGATCGGGTCAAGATACCAATAGCGGCAAATAAAGACCCGGCGATCCATAAGTGGTAGGGACATCACAAAATTGTCAATGACCTTTGCCAGCTCTGCGGCCTCAATCTCTTGTTCTACATTGTGGCTGGACGGAACGCAGTCGGACAGTTCGTCAAGAGCCAGCACAATCTCACCGCCGCCTCTCTTTTCCGCAGTACGCCCACGCCATTTGTCAATGGATATTCTCCGTGTAATTTTTCCCAAGAATGTTGAGAGGATGGACGGACGGTGGGGCGGCATATTGTTCCATGCGTCAAGGTATGTATCGTTTACGCTTTCATCTGCATCCTCATGGTTGGCGAGAACATTATAGGCGATGGCATAGCAGTATTTTCCGTACTTTTCCGATGTTTCGGCAATCGCTTTTTCCGATCTTGCCCAATATAATTCGACAATACGAGCATCTTCCATCCTCATCCCTCCTTTTCTTGATGATAGAGATCTTCACACATCTACTCGAAAAATATTTGTTTAGGTCACAAATATTTTGAAAATTTTAGAGATTTTCTTTGGGACACTTTGTCCCGAAGTCCTACCTATATTCTACTATTCTACCTCACCTTGCTTTTAATCTCAACTCGCGGCGAGAAATGAAATATGATGTTAAAAGACCACGGCGAGGCAATGAAGCAAAAGGACGCGGCGGCGCAATCTCTCATGTCTCTAAAACCGCCATATTTGCCCTCTGTGGCCTTTTATGGTTTTAGGCTTGTCCCTTTCGCCTCATGCGCAAAAATCGCTTGCATACCTGTTGCAATATGGAATAAAAAGGCGGGGGTATTCCCCCGCCGCGCTCTATTGCCGTGAACTATTTCCCTTCCTGCAATACGGCTTGCAGTTCCATCAGCCATTCCGGGCGGTAATCTCCCACGGTGAGAAACTCGCCGTTTTCATAGCGGGCAACTTCTATAAAGCCGTTCTCGTTATCGAAGAAGGTTGCCTCGTCGCAATAGTCCAGAATGCGGCCAAGCGCTTCAAAACGCTCCGGGAAGCGTCTTAACACATCTTCCCGCGGAATATCATGCCCGCCTTTGGCAACGCGATTCTGAATGCGTTTTATGGCTTCCTCTGCGCTGCTGATACCGACATAGAACAGGCGGATATAGTAACCGGCTGCCTTTGCCTCTTTCACCATACGCAAAGGGCGCTGCCCGGAAAGCGTTGTTTCCTGCGTGAAGGAAATGCCCTCCGCAATGTAACGCGCCTGCATGGTGATTGCCGCTTTGCCGCCCTCGATAAAACCGCCATGCTGCACGGCCAGTCGATCGACATCAATAATCTTACCCAGGTCTCGGCGCTGATATTTGAGCGAACCCGTCAAGCTCGACTTTCCTGCGCCATTTATTCCCGCTATGATCGTGTAAGTTTTCATGCGTTGTCCTCCTGCGCTGTATCGGTATAAATCATCAAATCGCCGGGTTGACAGGAAAGCGCATGGCATATGCGTTCGATTACTGTAACGGGCATCTGCTTAACAGTATTTGTGCAAATTGCCGAAATCGTTGGAGGCCGAATTCCCGTGATTTCCGCGAGTTGCCTTTGCGTCATATCATGTTCTGCAAGCAGCACTTTAAGCCTAAAGCGAAGTCCCATATAACTCACCTACCTTTCCATAATACAATTATACTACGATATTCGTTATAAATCAATACGCAAATCAAATAATAATTCCTAAAATCGTATTTAAAATTACTTTAAACGTATTACTTATTACGAAAATCGTAGCATGCTATAATCACAGCAAGAGAAACCGCCCCGGCAAGGCCGAAAGCCTTGCGAAAGTCAAGAACCATAGACTTGTGATGTGAGCCCTAGAGTTGCAATACCAACAGCAAGAAGATGACTTGACCGGGGCATGAATCCGAGCGGGAAGGTCAAAACCGCCGCCGCGATACGGGCGATGCCAGTATACGGCACTGCGAGCGTCTAAGCGCAGCGGGAGCGGCACGATAAGCCGACAAATACCACAGGAGGGACAGAACATGAACGAGCTGCAAATCAAAGCAAAGGAGCTGCGTGAACTGAAACGCATGCAGGAGGAACTCGCGGCGGAGATCATCGCCATTGAGGATGAGATCATGCTGTGTCCAAAGACTTGTCGGCTATCCTCCATACCATACGGGAGGTTCATAGGAAGGACGCCACAACAGCGGATGATACGACCGCTGCCGCAAGAGTGCAGCAGGAGCTGGAAAACGCCATGCACTTCGAGGGCAGCGCTGACGAAAAGAAGGCTCGGATTTTCCTTGCCAATTTTGGAATCGACTACGATGCCATTACGAAAGAACAGTTTGTCAACTTGATTGACATTTTGAAGCTGTCCAAGCACATGAGCAGCCCCATCAGCCAGCGGGGGAAAACGGCCATGACCCACGGTAAGGACAAGCGGAAGAAACGATAAACGAAGGGGCGGGGATGCTCTCGCCCCTATTGGAAACCCAAAGCCAAGGGGATTGCCCCCCCCTCTGGACACCCCGCCATTTTCTTCGCAAATGGTACCCAAACAGCAAAAACGCAGTTTGTCACCATTGCTCATAAAATAGAAAATCGAAAAATTTCTTCACTGCAGATTGGAAAAATTTCGGATTTTCGCCCATGGGAATTTGCAAATCCCCATGGGCCGCAACAGACCGGTCTTTGAAGCCCCCCCCGAATTTGTTGCTATGTTGCTTGTCATCTGATGATTGGGATGACAAGTGTGAGCGGGAACGGGGCTTGGATCTATAAAATTGTGGCGTCAAACACGCATAATACAAATAATTTTGTGATTTCGATTGCTATTTTGATTGAAACAGCATATAATAAAAGTGTGATCATAAGAGTCGATAACTCCAATAAAAGTGTGAAGGAGTATTTCTGTGGAACGATTGATTTTGAATAAGCTGCTGGAATGGAAGAATTCTCCCTACCGCAAACCGCTGATCTTAAAAGGCGTGCGGCAGGTGGGCAAGACATGGATTCTGAAGGAATTCGGCAGACGCTATTATGAAAATACAGCCTACTTTAACTTTGACGAAAACGAGGAATATCGGCAGTTCTTTGAAACCACAAAAGATGTGGATCGGATTCTGCAAAATCTGATTCTGGCCAGCGGGCAGAAGATTGTGCCTGAAAAAACGCTGATTATTTTTGACGAGGTGCAGGACTGTCCCAAGGTCATCAACTCCATGAAGTATTTCTGCGAGAATGCACCGCAGTACCACATTGCCTGCGCCGGTTCTCTGTTGGGCATTGCCTTGGCGAAACCGTCCTCTTTCCCGGTGGGCAAGGTCAATTTTATGCAGATCGACCCCATGACTTTCACAGAATTCCTGATGGCCAACGGCGACGAAAATCTGGCGCAGTACCTGGAACAGGTGGACACTCTGGAACCCATCCCGGATGCCTTCTACAATCCGCTCTATGAAAAGCTGAAAATGTACTATGTCACCGGCGGTATGCCGGAATCTGTGCTGATGTGGACGGAGGCCCGGGATGTAAGCGCCATGCAGGAGGCCTTGTCCAATATCATCGGTGCTTACGAGCGGGATTTTGCCAAGCACCCCAACCTCAGCGAGTTCCCGAAGATCTCGATGATCTGGAAGTCTATCCCCTCCCAGCTGGCACGGGAGAATAAGAAATTCATCTACAAAGTGGTCAAAGAGGGGGCAAGAGCCAGGGAGTACGAGGATGCCCTGCAATGGCTGGTGGATGCCCGGCTGGTGCATAAGATCTACCGCAGCTCCGCTCCCGGACTGCCCATCGCCGCTTACGATGACCTGTCTGCCTTCAAAATTTATCTGGTGGATGTGGGACTCCTCCGCCGTCTGGCACAGCTGGCCCCTACGGCCTTTGGCGAGGGCAACCGCCTGTTCACCGAGTTCAAGGGCGCACTGACTGAGAACTTTGTACTTCAAACGCTTATCACGCAGTTTGAAGTCCTGCCCCGGTACTGGAGCCAGAACAACCCGCCTTACGAAGTGGACTTCCTCATTCAGCGGGAGAACAATATCTTCCCGGTGGAAGTCAAGTCCGAAACCAACACCACCAGCAGGAGCCTCAGAAAATTCAAAGAGCTGTTCCCCGACAAGGTCAAGCTCCGCATCCGTTTCTCTCTGGATAATCTGAAGCTGGATGATGATGTGCTGAACATTCCGCTGTTTATGGCGGACCAGGCAGACCGGTTGATTGGGTTGGCATTAGAGCAGAGGCAATAATGAGTGGTACGAAAGAAATGCGGAGGATTATGCTATGATCACAGGCGTCATTAAAAACAAAATCGACAAAATCTGGACGGACATCTGGGCGGGCGGCATCACGAACCCCTTGACCGTCATCGAGCAGCTGACCTATCTGATGTTCATCCGCTCTTTGGACGAAAAAGAGCTGGAAACGGAGGAATTTGAGAACATGACCGGGGAGAAAATGGACAAGATCTTCCCCCAGTCTGCCGCTGGGCAGTCCATGCGGTGGAGCAAGTTCAAGAACAGCGACCCCAGAGACATTTTTGCGGTCATTTCCCAGCGGGTCTTTCCTGCCATCAAGAATCTGAAATACGGAAAGTTGCCTGATTTTGATGAGCAGGGCAATCTGCTTGAGATTCCCGAACAGCCGGGGAAAACAGATGAGGGGAACACCGCCTTTGCCCGGTACATGAGCGATGCCATGTTCCTGATCCCTACACCCCAGGTGCTGCAAAAAATCATTACCGGGCTGGACGACCTGTATGAGCATGACATTGCCGACTTGGATATGCAGGGCGATCTCTACGAGTATATGCTGGGCAAGCTGGCCACTGCCGGCCAGAACGGCCAGTTCCGTACCCCAAAGCATATCCGTGAAATGATGGTGGAGCTGCTGAAGCCCACACCTGACGATACCATCTGCGACCCGGCCTGCGGTACTGCCGGTTTTCTGGTTTCCTCTTCCGAATATATCCGCAAAAATTATGAGGACACCATGACCACCGAGCAGTGGGAACATTTCGCAGGCCCGGCCTTCACCGGCTTTGACACCGACCGCACCATGCTCCGCATCTCTGCCATGAATCTGATGCTTCACTCCATCAGCAACCCCGATGTGGACTACAAGGACAGTGTATCCAAGCAGAACGAAATCAGCGAAAAATTCACCATGATTCTGGCGAACCCGCCTTTCAAGGGTACAGTGGATGCAGAGAGCATTCACGACAACCTGAAAGCCGTCACCAATACGAAAAAGACCGAACTGCTGTTCCTGGCTCTGTTCCTGCGGATGCTGAAAAAGGGCGGACAGTGCACCTGCATCGTCCCGGACGGCGTGTTGTTTGGTTCCTCCAAGGCTCACAAAGCGATCCGGCAGGAGCTGGTCGAAAATCACCAGCTTCGGGCGGTCATCTCCATGCCTTCTGGTGTGTTCAAGCCCTATGCCGGCGTGTCCACGGCGGTGTTGGTGTTCACCAAGACGGGAGCGGGCGGCACGGACAAGGTCTGGTTCTACGATATGAAGGCCGATGGGTTCAGCCTGGACGATAAGCGCAGTGAGATTTCGGAGAATGACATTCCCGACATTATCACCCGGTTCCACAATTTAGAGGCCGAGACAGGCAGAGAGCGTACCGAGCAGAGTTTCTTTGTGCCCAAACAGGAAATCGTGGACAACGGCTATGATCTGTCCATCAACAAGTACGCCTTCTAAATCTCATCCAGAATATTTTGAAGGTGATATTCCTTGGGTATCTCCTAAAGATATGAAGTCAATGGTAATAACAGATAGCATTGACCATATTACAGCTGAGGCGGTAGATAACAGTTCAACAAAAATGGTTCCCGCTGGGGCTGTTTTGATAGTGATACGAAGCGGAATACTGAAACATTCGTTGCCTGTTGCGCTTGCAGCTGTTGATTTGACAGTGAACCAAGATATGAAGGCATTTATAACTGGAGATAAACTTAGTTCGGAATTCTTGGTGTTCTATTTCAAGGCAATTGAGAGTGATATATTAAGCGGTGTGCGTGGTGTAACAGCCGATAATATTGATTTCAAAGAATTCCAGAACCGTATGGTTATTGTTCCACCAATGCAACTTCAAAACCAGTTTGCCGACTTTGTCGCACAGGTCGACAAATCAAAATTGTCCGTACAAAAAAGCCTTGACCAGCTTGAAACGCTGAAAAAGGCACTGATGCAGCAATATTTTGAATAGATGGGTGTGAAGCACATATGAAAATCTATCTGGAAGCTGCTTTGAGAGCAACAAAAAAAACTATATGCTTAATTGAGGGAATTACCGATAACACTAAATTTGATGTTGTTAAAAGTGACTTACAAGATGCGTTACTGGGTCTTGCACACTATGTTGGAGATGTATATGGTCGCAAACAGCAATATTGGGATACTCTGTCAGAAGAAGATAAGTGTTTTCTTCTTGCATTCATCTATCTAAATAATCAGTTAAAACATGATTGCTCACTTCATTTTTTCTATTTTGAAGTATGTGGGAGTATGTTTCCAATGCGATTTCCGTTTCGGTTTGGTACTCCGGGGATATACTGGTCGGATTTTGAGAATCATGAACGACACTCTCCACCATTGCGTCCATATTATGACCAGCATCTAAAAGACAAGGATATTAAGGTTTCACTCGGAAGGCTACAAGTAATACTTGCTACCATTAGTGAAATAGTGTGAGGTGAACCACCATGACCAACTTTTCTTTCCTGACAACTCAAAAGGAATACGCCCTCTTTGCCCCCGCCGCAGTAGAGGCGGAGAAGGTCTTTGCCTCTTCTCCGGCCATGTGCGCCGTGGGCTGAAAAAGCTCAGGAAACACACTCGATTAACCGCAAAACTCCCCCAGTCAGCTTCGCTGACAGCCCCCTCAAAGAGGGGGCCCAAAAGCCTCCCTCTTTGAGGGAGGTGCCCGAAGGGCGGAGGGAGTCAGCCTTGAAAGGAAGTGATCCTTATGTCACTGCCATACAACCACAACTTAATTCCCCGTGCAAAGGAACTGCGCAAAAATGCAACCCGGCACGAAAATCATCTATGGTTTGACTTTCTGCGCCATTATCCCATACGCTTTCAGCGGCAGAAAACGATTGGTGGGTTCATTGTAGATTTTTATTGTCACAAAGCAAAAATTGTGGTTGAACTGGATGGTGGACAGCACTACACGCCAGAAGGAATGGCCTACGACACGGAACGTACACACGTTCTGGAACAATATGGTTTGGAAATCCTTCGGTATTCCAATGCAGACATTGACCATAATTTTCGGGGTGTCTGTGAACACATTGATTTTACAGTAAGGAGGCGGTTACCATGACCAACTTTTCTTTCCTATCCTCCCAAAAAGAATACACCCTCTTTGCCCCCGCCGCAGTAGAGGCGGAGAAGGTCTTTGCCTCTTCTCCGGCCATGTGCGCCGTGGGATGCCGGAAGGCTCTGGAGCTGGCGGTGAAGTGGGTCTATGCGGCGGACAACACCATGCAGATGCCCTACAAGGACAATTTGCAATCCCTCATCCATGAGCCCTCCTTCCGATTTGCCGTGGACTACAACACCTGGGGCAAGCTGCCTTTTCTCATCAAGCTGGGCAATCTGGCGGTACATACGGAGCGGAGCGTCCAGCAAAGTGACGCTCTGGCCTCCTTACAGGGGCTGTTTGAGTTCATTCAGTGGGTGGATTACTGCTACGGTGCGAACTATAAGGAACGGAAGTTTGATTCTGCCCTGATTCCCACGGAAAAAGTGGTGATTGACACAGCGAAGATCAAGGAACAGGAAAGTCTGCTTGGAGAAAAGGATACCCAGATCGAAGCCTTACGGAAGAAAATCGAGGCCATGTCTGCCCAGCTCACCGCCCAGAAGGAGGCCCACAAGGAGAGCCGCAGCTTCACACCGGATGACCTTTCGGAGTTCGCCACCCGAAAGAAGTACATCGATGTGGATATGAAGGAAATGGGCTGGAAATTCAACGGCGCAGACGCCGATGTACAGGAGGAATACCCGGTGGAGGGTATGGCCGGGGTCATCGGCCAGATGGGCTACTGCGACTATGTGCTGTTTGGCAAGGATGGTCTGCCCCTGGCTGTGGTAGAGGCCAAGCGCAGCAGTAAAGACCCCAACATTGGCCGCAAGCAGGCGGTGCTGTATGCCGACTGCCTGGAACGGAAATTCGGCCGCCGTCCCATGATGTTCACCACCAACGGCTTTGAAACCTTCTTCTGGGATGATAAGAGCAGCCCCCAGCGGAAAGTCAGCGGCATTTTCAGCAAGGACGATTTACAAAAGCTCATGAACCGCCGGACGGAGCGGTTGGATTTGGCCAGCATTCCCATCGACGACAAAATCACCGACCGGTATTACCAAAAGGAAGCCATTCGGGCCGTCTGCGATCAGATCGGCCTGGGCTTCCGCAAGCACCTGCTGGTCATGGCCACCGGCACTGGCAAAACCAGAACGGCGTCCAGCCTGACGGACGTGCTGAGCCGGGGCAAGTATGTGACCAATATTCTGTTTCTTGCCGACCGCACAGCTCTGGTGAAGCAGGCCAAGGACGATTTTAAGAACTATCTGCCGGATCTGTCCCTGTGCAATCTCTGCTCCAACAAGGACGACCGGAACGCCAGAATCGTCTTTTCAACCTATCCCACGATGCTTAATGCCATTGACGATACCAAATCTGTCGATGGGCGGAAACTGTTCACCCCGGCGCACTTTGACCTCATCATCATTGACGAGAGCCACCGCAGTATTTTTAAGAAATACCGAGCGATCTTTGAGTATTTTGATGCGTATATGGTGGGCCTGACGGCTACCCCGAAAACAGATGTAGACCGCAATACCTACGATTTCTTCGAGATGGAGCACGGCGTGCCCACATACGCCTATGACTATGAAACCGCCGTGTATCAGGATCATGTGCTGGTGCCCTACTACAACTACGAGGTGAAAACCAAGTTTCTGGACGAGGGCATCACCTACGATGATCTGTCCGACGAGGACAAAGAACGGTACGAGGAGGATTTTATCGAGGATGACCTGCTGCCGGACTTTATCCCCTCGGCCCAGCTCAACAAGTTTGTGTTCAACGAAACCACCGTGGATATTGTCTTGCAGGATTTGATGGAGCGTGGCATCAAGGTGGCAGGCGGCGACCGCATCGGCAAGGCCATTATCTTTGCCCAGAACAAACGCCATGCCGAGTTCATTCTGGAACGGTTCAACAAGCTCTATCCCCAGTATCATGGGAAATTTGCCCAGCGGGTCATCTGCGACGATACCTATGCCCAGACCATCATTGACGATTTCAAGCAGCCGGAGAAAGAGCCTTACATTGCCGTTTCCGTGGATATGATGGATACAGGTATTGATGTACCCCAGTGTGTAAACCTGGTATTTTTCAAGAAAGTGCGCTCCAAGGCGAAATTCTGGCAGATGATCGGCCGTGGCACCCGGCTTTGTAAGGGCCTGACCTGTATCGACCAGATCGATGGCGAATATATGGACAAGCGGCGGTTCCTGATTTTCGACTACTGCGGCAACTTCGAGTATTTCCGTGAATGCAAAGAGGGGTACGAAACGAAAGAAACCAAAACCCTTTCGGAGAATATCTTCGGAAAACAGATCAAAATCGCTGTTGCCTTGCAAGAGAGCGCTTTTGCCGTTGAGGACTATCAGGCTTGGCGTAAGGAAATTATTACCGTTTGCCATGGACAGGTGACTGCCTTACAGCCGGAGCTGATCGCCGTCAAACTGCGGATACAGTATGTGGAAAAATATCGAAAGCCGGATGCGTTTACCTATATCAGCGAGAGCGACAAAGGGGAACTTCTCAAGGAAATCGCCCCCATTGTGCAGCTTCAGGATAATGACGAGCTGGCAAAACGCTTCGATAACTTCATGTATGGTTTGATGCTGGCACAAATCGAGCAGATGTCCTCTTTCCAATACGCCCGCAGGCAACTTCAGGACATTGCGGTTCTGTTGGAGCGAAAAATCAGCATCCCACAGGTGAAGGAGAAACTACCCATTATCAAAGAGGTCCAAACCGATGCATTTTGGGATGCACAGGATATTCTGCTGTTTGAAAAAGTCCGTCAGGAGCTGCGGGAGTTGATGAAGTTTCTGGATACAGGAGACCCGAAAAAGCCCATTCATACAAGGCTGGTGGACCCTGTCACAGACCGGCAGGAGGGGGTTCAGCTTGACCCGGCCTATGATTTTGAGGACTACAAGGCCAAGGTCAGCCGCTATGTTACCGACCACCGGGATACCCTTGCTATCCACAAGCTGACGCACAATGTTCCTCTGACTGCACTGGACTACGGGGAACTGGAACGGATTCTGACCAGTGAACTGGGCAGTAAGGAGGATTACGCCCGGGAATACGGTGATACGCCCTTTGGCCTGCTCGTTCGGAAAATTGTAAAGCTGGATCACGAGGCGGCCATGCAGGCGTTTTCGGCCTTTATCAACGACCAGTCCCTGAACCAGAGGCAGATCGACTTTGTCCATAAAATCATCAACCACATTGAGTTGAATGGATATATGGAAAACGTGGCCGAGCTGGCCAAACCGCCCTTTGATAAACCCATCAGTTTTGTGAAGCTGTTTGATGCCAAAACTAGAGCTAACCTGATGGCGGCGATCAATCAAGTGAAGGACAATGCGGTGGTGGTTGTGACCTAAATTATTGCCTTTGCAAAATCCGAAAGGAAGTGGTATAAAGAATGACCTCTGTTGAGCGTTCGGCGTTTCTAAAACTCTTCAACCGTGGTGGATATGTGCTTGATTTTAGTACAAACAGCTTTGATATATTCACCATGGAAAGTATAGGTATCCCCATTTGCGAAAAATACGGATTGTCCAAAGGTGCATCCTTGACGGCGTATTGTAGCGAAGCCCCAGAAGGAAATGTAACGAAGTTATTGGGGGAACTTCTGGAGTACAAGCAAGATATGATTGATAGCATTACAGCGGTATTGCAAGATCTATGCGATGAATATGTTGAGTTGGTGCATCGCTTCGCAATGAATTTGAGAGAGGGAAGCATTAAATGAAGAGGATAACCCGCCATACTCACAAGCCCATAGAGCGCCCTTCTGTGGTTTTTCCTACCCCCCTACCTGATTACAGCGCGGCGGCGGATAAATTAACCGACGGCCATAGCCTTTTCCAACTGCGCGCACATCCACGCAAATGGGGCTCCGTCGCGCCTCAAAATTTACTGCATTTTTACTGCATCCTTACTGCATTGAAGCAGTAAATCATGGATTTTGGAGCAAATCATAGGCATAACAAAAATGCGAAAAGTCTAGGCATTTAGCCAGTTTACGGCATGTTTCCTAGGTTTCCTGATAGCATGACAATTCTCGTTCATACCCGGAGTGTCATGTGTTCGAGTCACATCGCCGCTACCAATAAAAAAGCTCCCTGTTCGTACCCTTCACATAAGGAAGTGAAGAGTACGAGGGCATTTCTGTATCAAATTACGGTATAGCTATTCGTGGCTATACCGTTTTTTCTTCTTTGTGTTACTTGTGCTTTAAGCGTTCTTGAAACATTTCTTCATATTCTTCAGCAGATGGAGCGTTGATAATACCAACACCATTATAGTAAATATCAATGGGATAGACCGTCTTTCCATCTATGACCTGCTTTTTAGAAACAAGGATATGGTTGATAAATTCATTGACAATCGCTGGCGTAAGCTCCTTGATTTCCGTATACCGTTTGACCTTTTGAATGAACGCTGATACATTTTCCGTTTTATCATCCTGTGTTTCAATATCGGCTTTTAACTGCGAGAGAGCCTCTTTTAATGTTTTTTGCTCCCCTTCATAATTTGCCGACATTATCTCAAAACGCTCATCACTCAGTTTGCCCGATACATTATCTTCGTAAATCCGCTGAAATAATACATCAAGTTCAGCAATACGTTTTTCGGATTTGGCTAACTCACGCCGCTTTTTTGCAAGTTCCTTTTTCTGTTCCTCACTTGATTTATTAAGCTGCTCCTGCACAAATTGCTTTTCAAACGCCTGTACATAGAACAAAACTCGCTGCAGACTTTCAAGTACTAAAGCATAAACAACCTTTTCACGGATGTAATGTGCGGTACAGTTTGCCGTATTCTTACGGTAATTAGAGCAGAAAAAGTATGCCTGCTCTCGGCTGTAATTGTTGGTTACGCTATAATACAGCTTTTCCCCGCAATCGGCGCAATAAAGCAAACCAGAAAAAATACTGACCTCTCCTGTGCGGTTTGGTCTGCGTTTATGGCTTCTAAGCTCCTGCACAAGTTCCCAAGTTTCGGTGTCAATAATGGCTTCATGCGTATTTTCAAAAACTTTCCATTCTTCTTTGGGTCTGTGTATCATAGTCTTATCTTTGAAGGAGCGTGTTGTAGAGCGAAAATTGACCGTATGACCGCAGTATTCAAGCCGTTCTAAAATATCCGCAACCGTTCTTGCTGACCATTTATGCGGTGTAGCAGGAAGTGCAGAGGTCTTTCGTCCCCGTGACCGCCAATGCTCTGTGGGCGTTTGTACACCCTCTGAAAAAAGGATATTTGCTATCTGTGTCGGTCCATGCCCCTCAACGCATAAGAGGAATATTCTGCGTACAACTTTAGCAGCTTCTTCATCTATCAGCCATTGGGCAGGCTCGGCTTCATTCTTCTTATAGCCATATGGAATAACTGTTGTCAGCGGCTTGCCCGACATACCTTTATTTTGGAATACCGCACGCACTTTCTTTGAGGTATTCTTAGCGTGCATTTCATTAAACCAGTCCTGTACTGGAAGGAAATCGCTAAGTCCGTCTTTGGTGTCGATATTGTCCATAATGGCAATATACCGAACGCCTAAACGCACAAAATCTTCTTCCAAGAGCTGACCAACGACAAGGCGATTCCTGCCAAGCCTTGAATGGTCTTTGACAATAATCGTTTCAATTTCTCCTGATTCGGCAAGCTCCATCAATTCCATAAATGCGGGTCTTGTGAAACTAACTCCAGAATACCCGTCATCCACAAAAAACTTGGTGTTTTGAAATCCGTTATCCGCTGCGTACTTGCTGACAATAGATTTTTGATTAATAATGCTGTTGCTCTCCCCTTGCATCATATCATCACGGCTAAGCCTGCAATAGAGAGCTGTAATCTTTTTTGACTGTCTGTTCAAAATAAACTCCTTCCCGACAGTCGGATATGATTTTTGTAGTGTTTCCATTTTACCATATCTGCCGCCTTGCTTCAACGCTTTAAAGTGTAAATTTGAAACTTTTTACATTTCCGTGCTTAATATCCGATTGACTTTGGTTATCATATCTTCCTTTTGTTCCCTGTCGAAGTGGGTGCAGACAACATAATAAATACCGTCCATCTCCTTTACAAAATCTAAATTTTTTGGTTTTGATATTTGTTCAAAAAAAGCAAGGCGTTTTTCCTTTGGTAATTCTGCAAGCATATCGTAAATATTGTCGATTGCTTTTCGGATAGCAGCATCTTCGGTAAAATCCTCTTTAATTGTTTTGTCTATATAACTGTTCATCTGCAATAATCCTCCTATAAAGAATAGGGTGAGAAAAACTATCCCTCACCCTATAGCCTGTGGGAAAGCTGATTTTCCCCTCTATTTTTTAAATTCTTTTAACTTTTTACGCAGGTGGTCTAACCGTGCATAGATAGCTCCGGTGGTTAAGTGAACAACAGGAGCAATTTCTTTTGTGGAATAGCCTTGCATTTTCAGTAAAACAATCTGTAAAGTACGCCTGTCCACTTTAAGCAATACCTGATACAGATTTTCATTCTCGATTTCATCCAGTAAATCCTCAACAGTCGTTACTTCGGCTGCCCGTTCCCTGTCCGCCATGCCCTCAAGGTATTCCCCGAAGTCGCTTGACCAATGGTAAAACCGCCTGTTGGAATTAAAGTCTGCTCTGTCATCAGTGCGAATTTGCTCAATCGTAGCTTCATCAACTCCATGTTCCCGCAATACTTTTTCCTCGGCTTCTTTCCAGATACGCCATTTCCTGTCCTCACGCCCGTTGTTATATGCCATTCTTTTTTCCTCCAATCAATCTGAATTTCTAAAAACGTAAAAATTCAGATTGAAAGGCGGAGAACGACACTTAACACCAATAATAGCCCTGTGGCACTTTCCAACAAAAAACGACAAAAGAAAAACCGCAAAGGTTCTGTGACCTCTACGGTTATAAGTAATAATAGTTCTGTTATATAGAGATTGTACTTCTGCTTTCAAGGTGAGAAATACTGTTGCACTGGCAGAAATTTTTTTAACTGGTTTTCTGCCTTTCTCTGATGTGCTATGTATAAATAAATTTTGTTTTGTATAAGCTGACAGATAACTGCCCGAAAAAAGAACATAAAAAATCTCCCCAAACTTTAAAACAGGTCTGGGGAGTGTCTGTTAAGTCTTTTCGGGCATAGCAATACCGCCCACCACACGCCGTTTTTTTATATGGTGGGCGTTCGCCTTAAAATTCTTATAAAATAAAACAAAGCCAATGAACTGTGGTTGCTCACTTGTTCATCGGCTCTGCGTCTTAGCGTCTGGCTCTTTGATAACTTTAGATTTAGATAATGTGGCTTTGATTGCTCCTTTGGCATGAATACGAACAACGCTAACTTCATCGTGTGTTGCCATATAATCCAGTTTTTCTAAATAAGGTCGTACAAACTCTGGCTTTCTTTTTCCTAATACCCGAAACATTTCTGGTGCTTCTATTCGGACTCTTTCATTTTCATCGTTAAGAAGTTCTGCAAATATCGGCAAACAATCTTCATACACCGATGGTGTATTTGTTGCAATGTTTTCAGAAGCCCATATAAAACTCAACCGTACATTAGGGCTTTTATCTTCTGCCAAGATAAATAGTTCCTTAAAATAAGGGGCAACAAGTTGGTAATCAGCTCTGCCAATTCGTCCTAAAGCATTAGCGGTACGCTCTCTTAATAAATCATTTTCCGAAACGATGAAAGTAGCAATTTCTTTTGTATATGGTGCGATTTCCTGCGGATATATCAATCCCATTTCTCCCAAAAGCCACATCGCTTTAGCTGTTATTTTGGGAGATTGATTTTCAAGCAAAGAAGCTACATAGGGGATATTTTGTTTCCATAAGGTCTTTTCCTTTGTAAGTTGACCGAGTTCACGATATAACTTTTCATCCATAAGTATCATTTTTCCCTTTCGTGTTTATTTGTCCTTGACGGAACAATAGATAAAAATATAGCAATTATGCACAATGTAATAATAAATGTATGGAATAGCCGATAAACTGTGAGATGCTTCACAAATTCATCAGCTCTGTGTCTTTGCATCTGGCTCTCTGATGATTATATTCAATTTTATATTCAAGAATTTCCATGAATAAAATGAAAATCACAACAATCCGCACCTCCACCAAGTGTTCCCATGCGTTTAAATTTAATCTTAGGTTCATATCCCGAAAAAGCGGTTACATCACTCTGACAAAAAAGCGTACAAAGTTCTGGACAAGAATATTTTTCGCACATATTTTTATAAATGCAGCGGGTTATATTAAAATGGACTTCTTTCTTATCATGTCTTTTCCATTCTACCGTAAAGCCCTCTGTCGGGTACTTTTTTCCCATATGTGACTTGGCAAACATTTTGAACAAGCCGTATGTGAAAGGCACTTTTGTAAGTTTGGCATTTTCTTCTGCCACGCTGCGTGCATTGTGCTGTATTTCCCTATGGGTAAACATAAGTGCCTGCTCTTTGGTAAAACCATTTTCAATAAGAGTTATGTAAATACCTATTGTTGGTAACAGCCTTTTGAAAATATGCTTATTCATCTCTTGGTTTTCAGATTTCGTTTCTTGCCCGCATAGGTTCATATATTTTTCACACATTAAAACATAAAGCTGTTTTCCTTTTTCGTTCCCATATTTCTCGGTTAAATCATCATATAGAAAGCTAAAAGCTGTTTTTTTATAGTCCATATCCTTATCTCCGTTTCATGCAATAACTTATCTATCTATACCATTTTTATCTATAATGGTTATTTGCAGGTGTTTCGCTTTAATCAACATTTCTTGCTTACATTTTGGACAATAAAGTGGAAAATTCAGCAGGACAGTATCTTTTCTGATTTGATTACGGGTTTTATTTCCGCAAACAGGGCAGCGCACCCATTCTGTGTTTTTCATTTGACCACCTCTCTATCTTAGGACAGAAGATTATGAACTGCCCTATAAATAAAAGGAATATACATACAAAGCAAAGTCAGCCGTTCCCATATTCCCTCATATTTCAGCATCGTATTTTGAAACTGCTCTTTATCTCCCATGATAAAGCAGATAAAGAAAACTAATGCTAAGATAAAGGAGATAATCGACACAACACCAAAAATAAAATCATTCTGCTTAAATGCCAAAATTCCATTTAACAAAGGGAAAAACAAAAATATCACAAATCCGACTGCCGCACTTATTCCGTGTATCTTTGAAGCGGCAGTAACTATATTTTTGCTTTCATTTACACTGAAAAATCCAGAAATAAGCCCTGCTCCAATAGCAAAAATGCCAATCGAAAGAAGCACAAAAACTGCTAAAACAGGAAACCTTACTCTTATTGATAGGAAATAGACAATTGCTGTAAATGTAAGGAAACCTCCAAGCCAGATAAGCCATAAATTATAAATAAGCCGACAGGACTTTGGGGATTTCCTAAAGCGCTCATGACCATTATTTTCCCGTTATATTCAGCATAAAATCGTTCCAGTACCCACGGGATAAAAAACTCCCCTATGATGGTAAATAACAAAATAATATTCAATAACCAATTGTCTATTATGTTTCTCATTTCATGATTCCTTTAATACTTTGCTATATTTCCTTGAAAGTTGTGTGCTTTTTCCAACAGAGGTCCCTTTGCCCCCATTGTAAAAGTAATATCGCTGCTGCGGATAGATAAAAGTTCCATTCCAGGCTGTAATTTCAAAACTTCCAAAGTGCTCTGCGGCAATTTTATAACTCCGTTGCCGTCAATACCTAACCAAGCATATTTACGCCCTTTATATTGAATAAACTCACCCTCTGAAAGCAGACAATCTCTTAATGCAGGGTAATCCTCTAAAATATGTTTTAACTTTGAACCTGACAGAAGCGGGTAAGTCGTAACACAAAACCCTCCCGTTATTTTGCTTCCTGTGAAAATAATAACCTTATCGTCCCGTGTAGCATCATATTCAGACAATGCCTGCGGAGGAATATGTATTGTTAAATCGTCCCTCATAACAGAAAATCCAAATACGAATTTACCTCCTTTGTTAAGTTGTGGCATAAAAACCTCCTTTGTCGCTCTTCCATTTTTAATTTGGATATGGTATGATAGTAATATCTATAAGAACTACTTTATATATAAAGTACTATAAATACAAAGAAATGTCAAGGAGGAAAACAAATGTTATCAAAGCCTGCCACAATGCTTTTAGGTCTGATTTACGAAAAACCGCTTAACGCATATGAAATAATCAAACTCTTAAACTATATGAATGTAAAATGGTGGTTTAATATTGCTGATTCAACCGTATATTCTACTTTGAAAACCCTTGAAAAAAAGGAATATATAACAGGCGCAACTGAAAAAGTTGGAAATATGCCAGACCGTACCGTTTATAGTCTTTCTGATAAGGGGAAAGATGAGTTTATAGCTACACTACGTGCATCCATCCTGCAATTCAATTATGATACAAACATTTTTTCTATTGCTGCTTTTTTCCTAAATAGTTTCCCTCCTTATGAACAGCGGGAACTTTTGCAAAAACGCCTTAATATTTTACAAAAATATCGTGATGGAATTGAAAAGCAAGTCAATCCCTTGTGGGAAAGTGAAGTTTCTGCCATACATTCAGCGAATGTAAAACGGATGATTGATTTAGTAGACGCTGAAATAACTGGAACAAACCGCCTGCTTGAAAGCTGCAATACCAACACATAACACAAATCCATGAAATGGATAATAGACTGTGAGGGAAATCTATGACAACAAACAACATCCGTTACTTATACAGTACAGAAACAGGCATTGAACTGATTTTCTGCGAGAACTCAACCATATCCTATCCATTACATAACCATATTTCCGTGCTGACAATCGGCATTATACTGGATGGCAATGTTATCCTTACCACAAATCAAGAAACAAAGGTTTATAAACAAAATGAAACTTTCGCCATATCCCCATATGTGCCGCATAGCATTGGGGCGTATGACAGCTATACCCTGCTCAGTCTGTGCATTGATAAAGATGTAATAAATAACATAGACATTTCCACCATACAAAAACGCATTACGCTTCTTCTAACGCAGGCTTTGGATATAGGAAAAATCAATCAGTATCAGATATTACAGCTATTAAACCGTCTGGATAAAATTGCGGGTTCTTCCGAATGGCAGTTAAAAAAGCACGCCCCATACATCCACAACTTAAAAAAGCAGTTGGAATTATACCCAGAATGCAAACTTACTGTCGATGAAATGGCACAAAACGCTTTCATCAGCAAATACCACTTTATCAGAAGTTTTAAGGCAGAGGTCGGGCTTACACCGCATCAGTTCCAAATACAGAACCGCATCCGCAAAGCACAACGCTTAATCCACAAAACCGAAACAATAACAGAAGTAGCCTTGACCACGGGTTTCTGTGACCAAAGCCACTTCATAAAGCAATTTGAAAAATATATAGGATTGCCACCATTAACGTATAAATCATCCTCTGGCACTATCTGACCAGAGGAAATTGATTAGCAGAGGGCAGGCATAAATTTTGCAAACAGGTAAAGTCCATTATCCCCTGCAATGACTTCATGCGGTACTCCTATGGGGAAAATAGATATTACGCCTGTTTCATAAGGCAACGTGACGCCATCGTTTACACATTCTCCCACACCAGAGATTACCTCATGGGTTTCCAGTTGTTTCTCGTGGATATGACTGCCAATCCTTTTATTGGGGGCTATCCTTACTAGATGATAGCTGAACTGTCCTCCTGTCTTTTCGGATGTGATGATATGCTTTAGCTCCACACCCTCAAATGTAGGATGCTTAGACCACGGAATTGCATGAAAGGCAACCTCTGTATCTGGCAAAAGCAGCTTACCCTCTCCATCAAATTTTTCAAACAGATTCTTATCATCCATTTCCAACACTTCCTTTCAGATTTTATTGGCATTGTTCCTGCCTGCTTACATTCTATCAAAAAGCATAAAATTTGAATTGTAAAAAATTGCGGAATGAAAAACAGAGCCGACGAGCGACGAGACATTTCTCACTTGCTCATTGGCTTCGTTTTCTTTCAATAGGGTCTTAGGGGCAAAAAACCCTAACAAGCGAATTTGGATAACCAAATTCAGTGCTTGGTAAGACATAATCTATCGTAGCTATCTTTAATAGCTTGGCAACCATTGTATACATTTAATTTGCTTTATATGGTCAAATATATTCTGCATCTTCTATTTAACTACCTGTTTCAACTATTTAAAAGTGTGCAGTTTACTATTATTGACTTTGAATAGAAAATCGGATATAATATAGTAAAGTACCCTATTGATAATTAAAATCAGGGGCAGTTAAGTAGAGGTGAAAAATGCTTCAAAAAAATAATATTGAAATTTTGCGAAAGCTGTTTAGCCAGCACAATTACATTATGACTACCGCTGAACTGACAGCTTCAAAGCTATATTACGCAGATATAAAATTGCTTTTAGATGAAGGTCTGATTGAAAGGGTAAGGCGGGGCTACTATCATTGGATTGAAGACTCTGGAGAAAGCGAAATTGTAATTATCAATCGTCTGTTCCCCGACGCAGTCCTTTGTATGGAAACAGCTCTTTTCTACTACAGATACAGCGACCGAAATCCTGCTGAGTGGAATTTTGCAATTGACAAAAATGTTTCAAGATTGCGTACTAAAATTGATTATCCATTTATTAAGGCATATCGTGTTGAACCTGCATTGGTTACACTTGGAGAAGCCAGCGGAAAAATTGATTCTATTGATGTCCGTATTTATGACCGTGACCGTACCATTTGTGATGTATTGCGGAATATGAACAAGATGGATAAGGAAATTTTTAATAAGGCAATACAGGGGTATGTAAAAGACCCAAAGAAAAATGTCCCTAACCTAATGAGTTATGCCAAAGTGCTACGAGTGCAAAAGAGAGTGAAAGAATTGATTGGAGTGTGGTTGTAATGGCAGATAAGGCGGCTTCTATCCTTGCAAAACTTAAAAACAAAGCAAAGGCATCAGGTATCAGTTATCAGCAGTGCTTACAGCTTTTTGTACAAGAAGAATTCCTACGCAAACTTTCAAAATCTGGATATGAGGATAATCTCATTCTTAAGGGTGGTCTGTTTATTTACACCCTTACCAATTTTGAGAGCCGAGCTACGATTGATGTGGACTTTCTGCTTCGAGCAGCTTCTAATTCGATTGAAGATGTAAAGGTGCTTATAGGGCAGATTATCAATACGCCTACGGGCAATGATTATATTGCTATGACTGCTAAAGGGTTTGAGGAAATTTCACCGCAGAGAAAATATCACGGCATTAGTGTACAGATTATTGCTCAGATAAAAAATGTTCGTGTTTCATTTAATGTGGATATAGGTGTGGGTGATATCATTGTGCCTTGTGCTGAGGAACGGGCAATTAACACACAACTTCCCGACTTTGAAGCTCCTATTATCAAAACTTACTCTCTCGAAAGCACTATCGCAGAAAAATTCGATGCAATCCTGCAACGATTTGAGTTGACAGGCAGAATGAAAGATTTTTACGACATCTATTATTTGGCAAAGGCTTTTGATTTTGATGGAGCAAGATTACAGACAGCAATTTTTGAAACCTTACAGCGGCGTGGCACTCCTTATGACAAAGATAGCTTCAAACGGATTGTTGCCCTCACCGAAGATGAGGATATGCAGAAACGATGGAAATATTTCTTGAAAAATATTAAATATGATACGCTTGAGTTTTCAGTTGTAATTGATGAAATACAAAAATTCCTTGAACCTGTGTTTGAGGCGATAGTGAATGAAGATGAATGGCAACAACAGTGGAACTTCATTATGAAATGGAATAAAAATGAAAGGAGTCTTAATTTATGAGTATTGTACTTACCGTTGAACAGCGTGAGCAAGCAGGTTCTGACTCCTATAACAGATTCGAATATCAAGTCCATTGGATTGTGTGCCATATAATAGGTAAACTTCAAGATGATGCAGAGTGTATTGTCTTTTGTGAATTTCACGATGATATGGCAGAGTTTTCTCCCGATAATCAGCAGTATCAATTTTATCAAATAAAAACAAAGGAAGACCCATCTGATTGGACAATTGCAGAAATGTCTAAACGTGAGAAAAAGAAAAGTGGTGGCTATAAAAAGTCTTTTTTAGGATTTATTTTCTACAATTATCTAACTTTTAGCACAGAGTGTTCACATTGCCATTTTGTATCAAACAATGATTTTGATAAGGATGTTTTATCGTGGCAGGCAGTTATTGAAGACGGCAAGAAGTTACAAGTAGAAGACATCGCACTATATCAAAAAATCAAAGACAGAATAAAAGATGAATTTATCAATGATATGCCAAGCAATTTCGATTCTGTATTTGATACATTTATACAAAATACTTTTGTTCATAAATCCGATTTGCAATTAGCGGCATATGAAAATCAAACTAAGGGAGAATTTTTCAATCACTTAGCCGATAAAAATATTCCGACCAATACAGCAAATCTTATTTTCCAACAATTGATAAATGATGTGAGAAAAAAGAGTAAAGAAAAAATTAAAGTACCTATTAGTATGAAACGCTTAGTTGAGAAAAAAGGAGTCGATGTTGCTCAAATAGGCAGAAAAATTGATGGTAATATAAAAAACAGCGGCAATTATGATGAATTTCACCAGTATTTGTTAAATCAGTCGTTAACGAAAAAAGATATTCATCGGATTGAAGCTGCAAAAACACTTCACGATGCGAGATGGCTTGATGTTAATGATGTAAAATACCAAAAGATTGTGGTAGTGTTGCGACAAGTGATTTCTACATATTTTGCAACATCAGATACAGTCGGATTTGATGTTGAATTGAAAAAATTGTGTAGTCAAGAACTAAAGAAGAATAATCTGTTATCAGAATCACTTGATAAATCGTTAGTTGAGGTATTGTATTATGAGCAAAAATATAGTAGAAACAATTAAACAAGAGCAAAAGTATAAGATGCTAATTAGAAATTTACGAAAGCAACAGGAGGACAAAAATAGTGAAAAGGCTAACGATAAAAAAACTGATAGTAATCAGTCAAAGTGAGTCTCGCTCGTTAGAGGTTCCTTTTGAAAATGGACTTAATATTATTTTAGGTGGAAATAAAACAGGAAAATCTTCAATTATTAAAAGTATATTTACGACCTTAGGGTGTGAATGTAAAAGCGTTGAAGCTGATTGGAAAAAACTTATTTCTTCTTATTTGTTGTTTTTCAATTATGGTGAAAAACAATTATGTATTGTTCGTCAAGGAAAGAAATTTCAGATTTTTGAATATTCTGGCGATGCCTGTTCTTGTGTTATAGAAACGGAAGCATTTCACGAATACAGCAATTGCTTAATGGATATTTTAGAAATCAATATGCCTTGCATTTCTAAAGACGGAAAACAATTCAATGTTACACCACCGTTACTATTTAGGTTTCAGTATATTGACCAAGATGACGGATGGAGCAAAATAGCAGATTCCTTTAATAATGTTGGATACATTAAGGATTGGAAACCAAATACAAATAAATATGTTTGTGGATACCTTGATGATACTTATTACAAGCTTCAAGCACAAAAAGCAGAACAAACACTTATAAAAGATGACAAGAAAAAAGAATTAAATTACAATCAAAACTTCGTTTCTCGTATATCATCTACATTAATGCAAATAGAGGATATGCAATCCGTTGATGAAGTTACAACAAATATTGAGTCTTTGCTTGCAAAAACGGAAGAATTAAGAAAAGTGCAATTTTCTTACAATGCAGAGATGACAGTTTTAGAAAATGATATATATGTTAATCAACATAAATTGCATACAGTAGAACATAGTCTTGTGGAAACCCAAAAAGACATTGAGTACGCAATGAGCCAAGGCGATGAGTTGGTTTGCCCAATTTGTGGTACTATTTATTCCAATGGGTTAGATAATCAATTAAACATAACGTCTGACTATGCTCATTGCGAAAAACTTATTGAAGAATTAAAAAATAGTATATCTGTTTTTATAGGAAAATTAGAGGAACTTAAAGAAAAGAATAAAGCTGTTTCTTTAGAAATTCAGTCGAATGAGCAGCAAATAAAAAATTCTCAGGAGCTTTTATCCTATTCTTCATTTTATAAGAATAAAGGGCAATATGAAATATATGAATCTTGTAAAACGCAGTTAGAGGCCATTCAAAGAGAAATCGATTCCTATGTTTCAAAAATTGCACTTATTGACGAGAAGATAAATGAACAGAAATCAAAAGAGCGTTCCAAAAATATACGCGAGGACATAGAAGGCTATTGTCGTACATTGGCAGATGCAATAAATCTTCCAAAGACTTTTATACAACTGAGAGATTTTGTTCAAATAATAAATCGTACGGGCAGTGAAACTCCACGCTTGGTTTATATGTACCAATCCGCATTATATCTTTATAACTTAAGAAGAGCATACAGTCCATTTAATTTCTATGTAGTTGATACCCCTAATCAACAAGGACAGGATGCCAATAACTTGGAAAGTATCTTCAAATCATTAGAACTGTTTTTATCTGATGAGGGGCAGGTTATTGTTGGAACGGAACGAGAAACAGGACTTGAAGAAAAAGCTGGCAATGTAATTCAATTATCTGAAAAACGCAGATGCTTAAATGATTTCAATTATAGTACGCACCTTGAGTTGTTGGAAAAATTACAAAAAGTCGCAATTGAGTGGGTTGCTATAAATCATAAAGCCAAAACCAATGAATGATTACTTTAAGAACATTCCTAAAAATTTCGATTTAAAAAATGAGCCGCATATTCTTGCTACCACAAGAGTAAGCGGCTCATTATATCACATAGTATTTACTTGCAGGTTAACTCATTCAAAACGATTTCTTCAGCTTGCTGCCTAATACAATTCATTTTTCCAACCCATTCCATTGGACTATCAGCCTTCAGCTGTTCAGTAATACCTTGTGTTGTTTTTAACTGTTTTACAATCCGACAAAAACGCTCCCGTGCTTGTTTGTCAATCTCTGAAAGATATTTATTAAGTGCTCCGCTTGTAAGTAAATTGATATAAGTCAATCTGCGGTGTTCTTGTAAAAAACGCAAGTGTAGTTCACCATAAACACCAATATCATTTTCTTCACTCTTAGAAAGTGTAAGATTTGTAATGAGATAATCGCTTTGTTTGCTATAAGTACCACCTAACTGTTCGAATAAAGATTTCATTGTAGTTTCCTCCGATATATTTAGTTTTCCTACAAATTCATCATATCCAACCGTCACTACAAATACTTATAAATGCCGCAAGGGACACTTCCTTATGTGAAGTGTTCCTTGGGAGCTTTTTTATTGGTAGCGCACCGTTTGCGCAAGCGAGGCGCAGACATGCCGCCGCTGTCTGTTGTATAATTGCTGTAATCTAAACCAAGATCTGTGGGGGTATGGTATGGAACAGAAAGCGAGCGAAATTCAGAAGCAACGGATTAAAGAAATAGAATCTGCTGCGGATCGCCTTGTGGGAAAATGCAAAATAATGTTTGTTTCCTCTGTCAATGAAAATGGGTACCCAAGGACTTGCTGTGTGAGCAAGTTAAAGGATGCGGGATTCAGGGATTTAGTATTCGTAACATCAAAAAGAAGCGAAAAGCAAGGTAAGGCCAAACATTTTGAGGCCAATTCAAAGGCAGGCATCTGCTTTCAGGACGGAGGGGATTCATTAACCCTTGTGGGCGAGGTGAATTTCATAACCGATAGAGCAGAAATGCAAAATTTATGGAATGAAAGCGATAAAACTTTTTTCCCAAAAGGAATTGACGACCCCAAAATAAGGTTTGTTCACTTTCATACTTTGGAGGCAACTTTCTGGATTAATCATAAGTTCAGAACAGTAAAGTATAAATGAATTGCAAAACGGCAACGCCTATGCCGTTTTGCAGCGGAGCAGGAGGGCTGTTCACAGATAATTAACGTTTTTACGGTTTCCGCTGTGGTATGATATCGCGGAATACAGAAAGGATGAAATTGGTACGCGTATGAATGGAATAAAGAAAAAAATCCTGTATATTTGCGTAGCCCTGCTTTCCTGCGCCTTTGTGTGCATGGCAGGATGCTCTATGCCGGAGCAGCAGATTGCCACATTTTTTGTTCAGACTGAGCAGACACCGGAAGCCGGCCATGCTGCGCAGCCCAGCCCTTCCCCCGCCCAGACCGTGCAAACGCCGGAGTCTGCCGCCCCTGAGCTGGAATCTCCTTTACCCCTGCCGGAACCCTACCAAGCAGTGGTCGCCCAGTATGCCGACGCAATGAACCACGGCTATTATGCCTCGCTGGGGGTTGAAGAACGGGACAAAGCCTTTGGAGAAGATGTGGCTTCCGAATGGCGGATCATCCAAAAGCCGGCATATTATGCGCTGTATGACTTTGACGACAACGGGACGGACGAACTGCTCATCGGCACATTGATGGATGGAATCCCCACCTTTTATGACATACGTTCCATTGCGGGCGGTGAAGCAGTGCAGCTGTTTGACGCAAGCTTTGGGTACCGCACGAACTTTGACGTATACGCGGACGGAACGATCAAGGTGACATGGAGCTCCAGCGCCTTTGAATCCGGGTTTGATTATTATAAGGTAAGCGGCGCGGAAGCTGTGCTGCTTTCCTCCCAGAAAACCATGGCTGACATCGAAAATGCAGATGCCCTGCAGTACTTCAAGGACGGTGCTGAAATCAGCGAAGAGGAATACTTCGCACTCGATTCAAGCTATGATGCGCTTGGGCCCCAGCCCCTTAACTGGGTTTGTGTGACGGAATGAACGCATGCGGCTCCGCAATTGGCGGCAGGCTGGTGCATAAGGCAAACCGTTTGAACGGCAAAAGCGGCTTTCCTGCCCGGGCGAGCCGCTTTTTTGATCGATTCAGGCCGCGGAAGCACGCGCCGTTGACAGCCGCCCGACCGGTACCTATAATAAATGCGGATTTATGTCATATGGGGCTTTGTTTCCCGATGGATTGGAGGAATCAGAATATGAAGCCGCACAGCAGATTTAATGCGGCGCGAAGGGCGCTGCTCTTTTGGTGCCTGTTCATCGGCATCGGCGCTGTGGCAGGCGCTGTGGGGATGCTCGCTGCACCGGACGGCAGCGCGCTGGGAATGGAGGGCTTGCTTCCTTATTTTCAGGTGCTTCCGCTGGCGGAATATCTGTACCAGGATTTCGTTTTTCCCGGCATTGCGCTTTTATGTGTAAACGGAATTCCCAACCTGATTGCAGCAGCGCTGCTTTTCAGGCACAAAAAGGCGGGGATTATCTTGGGCGGGATTTTCGGCCTGACGCTGATGGCGTGGATCACAATACAATTCGTCATCTTCCCTGCAAATTTCATGTCCACAACCTATTTCATTTTTGGCTTTTTGCAGGCCGCTGCCGGGCTTGCCGCATGGATTTTCTACAAGCAGGAGCGATTTCTTGCACAAACGGATTTCCTCCCGCACGCAGGAACGGACCACAGCCGGCTGGTTGTTTACTTCTCCCGCATGGGTTACACGAAAAAGGCTGCGCTGGAGGAAGCACGCCGCACCGGCGCGGATGTTTACGAGGTGCGCTCCACCGAACGCACCGAAGGAACGCTCGGCTTCTGGTGGTGCGGGCGGTTCGGCATGCATCGGTGGGATATGCCCATTGCGCCGCTTTGCATCGACCTTTCCTCCTACCGCCATGTAACAGTCTGTTCCCCCATCTGGGTGTTCCATCTTTCGGCGCCCATGCGCAGCTTCTGCCGGGCGGCTGCCGGCAAAATCCGGGAAGCGGATTATATCCTCGTTCATTATCAAAGGTGCGGTTATAAAAATGCCGCTCAGGAAATGGATGCCCTGCTCGGGCTTTGCGGGACAAGGGTTGAGAGCATTTGCTGCCGGCAGGGCACCCCGCTGCGCCAAACTACCTTTTACACAGCGCAGGAAACCGAACCGAAGGCTTGCTGAGTTCCGTCCGCTTTCAGCAAACGAATGGCAAGAAACGTCGAGCGATTTCTTTTCTGATTTCGTAACATATCCGTTATAAGGCGGTAAGAGGATGAAAGCATGAACGAGCAGGTCTTGGCTGTCCAGCGGATGCAGGACTATATTGAATCGCATATCGAGGAGGAAATCACAATGGCAGGCCTGTCATTGGCCTCGATGTTTTCTCCCTGGCATTCCTACCGGCTGTTCCGGCAGTATACCGGGCTGACCCCGGCGGAATACATCCGGCGGCTGCGGTTGTCCCAATCGGCCCTCCGGCTGAAAAACGAGAATTGCCGCGTGAGCGACGTAGCCTACGCGCTCGGGTTTGGCAGTGTGGATGGCTATCAGCGTGCGTTTTTCAAGGAATTCGGCCGCAATCCGGGGGCATATGCCAAAGATCCCGCTCCCATCTCGCTCTTTATCCCTTACGGTGTAAAATTCAGAGAACTCAGAAAGGAACCACACAACATGGAACAAGTGCAAAGCGTATTCATTCAAATGATTCGAAAACCGGAACGCAAGGTGATTCTCAAGCGGGGCGTCAGTGCGGAAGGATACTTTCCTTATTGTGAGGAAGTCGGCTGCGACGTTTGGGGGCTCCTGAGCAGCATGGATTCCCTCTCCGGGGAACCGGTATGCCTGTGGCTGCCCGCGCGGTACAAAAAGCCCAATACCTCCACTTATGTGCAGGGTGTTGAAACGGCGCCGGATTATGCGGGCACCGTGCCGGAAGGCTTTGATGTAATCACCCTTCCCGCAGCGGATTACCTGATGTTCCAGGGCGAACCTTTCCGGGAGGAAGACTACTGTGAGGCGATTGCTGCGGTGCAACACGCCATGGATCGCTATGATCCGGCAGTCATCGGCTGTGAATGGGACGATGAAAGCCCGCGCATTCAGCTTGAGCCTCGCGGGGAACGCGGCTACATTGAATTGCGTGCCGTAAAGCCGAGGTCCGGCCGATGAGCGAGCAAACGGACATCCCACAGCAAAGCGGCTGGAGAAAGCGTGCGCTCCTCTTCCTCACCAGCCAATGTATCACGCTGTTCGGTTCCACGCTGGTTCAGATGGCCATCATCTGGTATGTCACGCTGCAAACTTTCTCCGGCGCATGGGTGGCCGCCTTCACGGCCTGCTCTTACCTGCCGCAATTCCTGATTTCCTTCATGGGCGGCGTTTGGGCAGACCGTTTCAGCCGCAAGGCGCTGATCCTTGGCGCCGATGCTGCAATCGCGATGGTCACGCTCGCCATGATGCTGACGATGCCGCATATCACCGCGGAACCAGCCCTGCTTTCCGCCCTGCTGGCCATGTCGGTTCTCCGCTCTCTCGGGGCGGGCATTCAGACTCCCGCAGTTCACGCGGTGCTGCCCCAACTCGTGCCGGAGCAACAGCTCATGCGCTTTAACGGGATCAATGCCACCATGCAGTCCCTCGTTCAGTTTGCCGCCCCCGCGGCCGCCGGCGCGCTGCTTTCGGTAAGCACCCTGCGCTCCACCCTTCTCGTGGATGTTCTGACGGCTGCGCTGGGGGTCGGCCTCGTTTGCTGCATCCCGCTCCCAAAGCAGCAAAAGCGAACGGAAAAAGCATCCGTTTTTTCCGATATAAAGCAGGGCATGCGGTATGCTTTTTCGGACCGGTTTCTCGGCAGGCTGCTGCTCGTATACGGTCTCTTTATCTTCCTGTGCGTCCCCGCTGGATTTCTGGCCCAACTGCTGGTTAGCCGCGTTTATGGCGACACGTATTGGCACCTGACCGCCGTAGAGCTTTTCGGTTTTGCAGGGATGGCGCTGGGCGGCCTGCTGATGGGGTTCTGGGGCGGTTTTCGGAACCGGGGGAAAACCCTTCTCGCCGGGCTTGCCGCCTTTGGCGCGCTGGCCATTGGCATGGGGGTTTCCCGGAACTTCATTTTCTATCTCAGCCTGATGCTCCTTTATGGCGTTGCGCTCACCACAGTGCAAACCGCAACGACCACACTCATTCAGGAGCGTGCGGAGACCGCCGTACAGGGCCGCGTTTTTGGCCTGATGGGATCCATATACAGCGGGTTCCTTCCCATTGGCATGGCGGTGTTTGGCCCCCTTTCGGATTACATCCCCCTGCAATGGCTCATGGCAGGCTCCGGCGCGGCACTGATCCTGATCGCCTTTGGCCTGCGGATGGATGGCATGGCACTTGCAGGAAAGGCAGGTTCAGCTTCAGCTGTCCCGCGGGAATGACAGCATTCCTCCTCTCCGGCAGTATTTCTGCCGGATATGTTTGTTCTTGCCCAATTGGCCTGCGCAGCCCTTGCAATCTACTTTTCGGTATGATATGATACCGAAAAGTAGATGTCTATATATGTAGAGGAATTAACGCATGGCTGTGTCTCTTTTACTCACGGGGTTCCCTGGAAGCATGGATCGCGGCTGGCTGGGATGGAGCACGGTCGTGCTTTTAAAGCAAGGCAAAAAAAACATCCTGTTTGATACGGGAAATTATAACGACCGTGCGCAGCTGATTGACAGGCTGCAGCAGCACCGTTTAACGCCGCAGGACATAGACCAGGTCGTACTGAGCCATTTGCATTTTGACCATGTCATGAATATAGATTTGTTCCGTAACGCAGAAATTTTTGTCGGCGCGCAGGAGCGCGAGCAGACCGAAGATCTCGCAACACCACAGCTCTATTTGGAGCGTTTGAGCAAATCCCACCAAGTCAATTGGATTCATCAGGAAACGGCGCTTTGCGCGTCCGTAACGTTACTCCCGACGCCGGGTCATACGCCCGGATCGATTTCGCTGCTATTTCAGGATCAACAAAAAAGCATAATTTTGTGCGGAGACGCAGTAAAAAGCCGAAGGGAATACAATGGCTGCCGGAATACCCCCTCCGTAACGGCTTGGGCAAATCGGGCGGATTGGATCGTCCCCGGGCACGATAAACCCTTTACAAGGGAAGGCGTGTACTGCAATGCCCCAGCGCAGAACAGGATACAGGCCGACTTGGAAACACCGTGCACCATTGTATTCGACAGCGAAAAAAGGAATGGGAGTGAGGTATTATGAGCCAACCGGTAAAAATTGACAGAAACAGCTATACGCCGATCTACATTCAGATTCGGGAAGATCTGAAGCGCCTGATCGAAGAAGAAAAGGCGCACCGCGAGCAATTTTACAGCGATGAAGAGCTGGTGCAGATGTATGGCGTGAACCGGCTCACGGTAAGGCGCGCTGTGGAAAAGCTGGTTGACGAGGGCTATCTTTACCGCGTTCGCGGCGTAGGCACTTTTATGAGTTCGCCCAAAATCAATATGCCTGCCGCAGGCGGAACGAACCTGAACAGCTTTGAAGAACAGTGCCGGAAAGCCGGAAAGGTCTGCGTTGTAAAGGTAACGGAAATGAAGCTTGTGCAAGCGCCACCCGCCGTGCAGGCCGTCCTGCAGCGCGATGAGGTGTGTTATTTGGAACGGTTGCGCTATGTTGACCAGATCCCTATGGTGTTGGACAAATTCTACTTTCCGGCAGAGGTGATGGCCGGCATCAGCAAAGAAGCCTGCTGCCACCTAAAAATGCCCGAAATTCTGAATAAGGCCACAGGGATCGTTCCGTCGTACGCGGTCATGGAGGCGGAAGCGGTTCTTGCGACCCATGAAGATGGAGAAAAGCTTCAAATATCCGTACAGGATCCGCTCCTTTTGCGCAAAATGCGAATTTATCTTAAGGATGATTCCACTGCCGTGGTGGGCAAAACGCTGAACCGCGGGGATCTGTTCCGCCTAATTGTGCGGGTTAGCTATTAAACATGCAGTGGAAAGTTCAAGTATAAGGCAAAGGAGAAGAAGCATGAAGGCGTATCGATTCGGAATTATCACCAGCCATATGAGCGAAGGGTTCCTGGCTGAAAAAGAGCAGGTTACCGTTGAAACCCCCTGGGGGGCTGCAACCGTATACTGCGGAAAATTGGAGGGGATCCCCTGCGCGGTGCTGCTGCGCTACGGCGACAAATCCACGGTAGCCTCCCATCGGATCAGCTTCCGCGCAAACCTTTGGGCGCTTAAAACGCTCGGCGTAGAGCATCTCATCACCCAAAACGCAATCGGCTCCGTAAATCCGGATATCCGGCCGGGCGATTTTGTAATCCCGGACGATTTTATTGATTTCACCAAACACCGAGAGCTGAGCTTTTTTGAAGAAGAGGAATGCTGGGTGCGCGTGGATATGACCGACCCGTTCTGCCCTGCGCTGCGGCAAAAGCTTATTTCGGCTGCAAAGGAGATTGGCGTGAACCCCAGGGAACGCGGCGTGTTCATCTGCACCGAAGGGCCGCGGTTTGAAACGCCGGCCGAAGTCCGTTTTTACCGGAGCATCGGCGGAGACATTATCGGCACGCCGATGGTTCCGGAGGCCGTGCTGGCAAGGGAAGCGGGCATCTGCTATGCATCCGTTTCCATCGTCATCAACATGGCAACCGGAATGGCTCCCGCCGTGGTGCACAGCGGCGATGAAGGGATCATCAATTATTATGCGCGTACCGGGCTTGAAGAAAAGGTGGAGCAGATTTTTCGGCTCGTTGCAAAAAGCCTGGATACGCCGCGTACCTGCCACTGTGCACAGGCGCTCGAGGAAGGGATTCACGGTACTCCGCCAGCATGGGCAAACGGCGTTTTGCTGCATGAAGCAGAAAAGTAAGTAAAAGAAATGCCCGCAATGCTGGAACAGCTTAAAGTCGGAGGGGTTCTATGACACGGTACGTGTTGAAACGTTTAATTTATGCGGTCTTCGTTATTTTTTGTGTCGTGACCATCGTGTTCTTTTTAACGCGTCTGAGCGGTGATCCGGCCAGGCTGATGGCTGCCCCGGACGCTTCGGATGAGGAAATTCTTGAGCTTCGGGAGGCTCTCGGGCTGAACAAACCGCTTATTGTGCAATACGGCGAATATCTCGTCCGGGCAGTACAGGGAGATTTCGGCATGTCCTACCGCCATGGTGAACCCGCAATGCAGCTGGTGCTGGACCGCTTGCCCATGACAATGCGGCTGAGCGGCATGGCATTGCTGATTGCCCTGTTGGTCGCGCTTCCGCTTGGCCTGATTGCGGCCGTTTACCGGGATTCCGTTCTGGATCAGGCGGCGATGACGCTCTCCCTGTTCGGGCAAAGCTTTCCGACCTTTTGGATGGGCATCATGCTGATCCTCATATTCTCCGAAACCTTGCGCTGGCTGCCGACTTCGGGGACCGGCGGCATAGAATACATGATCCTTCCCGCCGTTACGCTGAGCTTTCAAACCACCGCAAACGTAACCATGCTGCTCCGCTCCAGCATGCTGGAGGTGCTGGGCACGGATTATATCCGCACGGCGCGGGCAAAAGGCGTGCAGGAGCGGGGCGTTATCGTGGCGCATGCGCTTCGCAACGCCGCTCTCCCCGTTATCACTGCAATCTCTCTCCAGATCGGCCCGATGCTGGGCGGCGCCGTTGTAACGGAAACCGTGTTTGCCTACCCGGGCATGGGAAGGCTTGCTGTACAAGCCATCAATAACCGCGACTTCACGGTGGTTCAGGCGTTTGTCGTTGTAATGGCGGTCATCATAGTCAGCATCAATTTGATTACCGACCTGATTTATACCGTCGTAGACCCCAGGATCAAATTGAAATAAGGAAGGGGGGATTTCCCAAATGAAACAGCAACAGGAAAAATCGCGATCTCCCTTTGCAAAAGCCATTCGCAATTTTTTTAAAAGCGGCGTTGCAACGGCAGGCGCAGTCATCCTCACCCTCGTAGTGCTGATGGCCATTTTTGCGGATGTGTTGGCTCCTTTTGATCCGAACGGAATTAATATCGTAGACCGTCTGAGCCCGCCGTTTTCGGAAAAGAACGGCGTATACCACGTTCTTGGAACCGATGCGCTGGGGCGCGATATCCTCAGCCGGATCATTTATGGCTCCAGGATCTCGCTTTTGATCGGCGTTTGCGCGGTATGCGTCGGCGCGTTGGTCGGCGTAACGTTCGGTCTGCTCAGCGGCTTCAAGGGCGGCGCGTGGGATAACGTGATCATGCGCATCACCGATGTGCAGCTTGCAATTCCATTTTTGATTCTGGCTCTCGCAGTCATCGCCATTCTCGGAAACGGGCTTGTGAACGTCGTCATGGTAATCGGGCTTACCAGCTGGATGCTTTATGCCCGAACGGTGCGCGCGGAGGTCATGTCGATCAAAAATCAGGATTTCGTGCTTATGGCAAAGGCAATGGGCGTGTCCGAAACAAAGATCATGCTCCGGCATATTCTGCCCAACGTCTCTTCCTCCATCATTGTAATCAGCTCGCTGCAGGTGGCGCGCGTCATTTTGTTTGAAGCGTCTCTGAGCTTCCTCGGCTTGGGCGTGCCGCCGGACATCACCACTTGGGGATCCATGATTTCCGACGGCAGGAATTACCTGAACAATGCATGGTGGATTGCCACCATTCCCGGGCTGGCCATTTTCTTCACAGTCATCGGCATCAATCTGGTCGGCAACAGAATCCGCGACCTGCTTGACCCCAAGCTGAAAGCCAATGAATGAAGAAAGGAGCGCCACGATGAATACCATATTGCGGGTGAACGACCTTGTAACCACCTTTCGCTACGGCAAGAAGGACATTCCCGTTGTAAACGGCGTTTCCTTTGAAGTGCATGAAGGGGAGATCCTCGGCATCGTGGGGGAATCCGGCTGCGGGAAAAGCGTGACCTCGCTTTCGATCATGCGCCTGATCAACCCGCCCGGCAAAATTGCGCAGGGTGAAATCTTATTGGGCGATACGGATCTGACCAAGGTTCCGGCCAACAAGCTGCACCGCCTGCGCGGCAAAGACATTGCCATGATTTTTCAGGAGCCCATGACGTCGCTTAATCCTTTGCAGACAATCGGCAGGCAAATCGCAGAGGCCGTCTTGCTGCACAGCGATGTCACCAAGCAGCAGGCGTGGGAAAAGGCGGTTGAAATGCTCGGCATGGTGGGCATCGCCTCGCCGGAGAAACGTGCGAAAGCCTATCCGCACATGCTTTCGGGCGGGATGCGGCAGCGCGTGATGATCGCCATGGCGCTGAGCATGAATCCGCACCTGCTGATTGCCGACGAACCCACAACGGCTCTGGATGTGACCGTGCAGGCGCAGATCCTGGAGCTGATCAAAAAGCTCAGGGATGAAATCGGCATGGCGATCATGCTCATTACGCACGATTTGGGCGTGATCTCCGAAACCTGCGAACGCGTCATCGTCATGTATGCCGGCGAGATCGTGGAGCAGGCGCCCATCCGTGAACTATTCAGCCATCCAAGCCATCCTTACACACAGGGGCTGATCGCATCCGTTCCGCGCATGAAGCAAACGGAAAAGCTGCTGCATACCATCCCCGGCATGGTGCCCGGAGTGCAGGATATGCCGGAAGGCTGCCGTTTTGCGCCGCGGTGCAGCCGTGCACAGGAACGGTGCATGAAGGAAAAGCCGCCTACGTTCGCGGTGAACGATGGGCATTATGCCGCCTGTTGGCTTTGCGCGGGGAGGGAATAAACGATGCCGCTGTTGGAAGTAAACGATTTAAAAAAATATTATCCCGCAGGGCGCGGCGAAATTCTTAAAGCGGTGGACGGCGTATCCTTTTCCATCGAAGCGGGCGAAACGCTTGGCATCGTCGGAGAATCCGGCTGCGGAAAGAGTACGACCGGCCGTGTGCTGCTCAAGCTGGAAGAACCCACGGACGGCCGGATTTTCTTCGAGGGAACGGAGATCACCCGGTATACCGCCAAGCAAATGCGGCCGCTGCGAAGGGACATGCAGATCATCTTTCAGGATCCCTATGCTTCGCTCGACCCGCGGATGCGCGTCGCACAGATCATCGCAGAGCCGCTTATTACGCACAATCTTGTGCAGGGCAAAGCGGACTGCGAAAAGCGTGTGGACGAATTGCTGGAGGCCGTTGGTTTGCCGGTAGACTGCAGGAAAAAGTACCCGCATGAATTTTCGGGCGGACAGCGCCAGCGCATCAGCATTGCGCGCTCTTTGGCGCTGCAGCCCAAGCTCATCGTATGCGACGAGCCGGTATCCGCGCTGGATGTTTCCATACAGTCTCACATTCTCAACCTGCTGCGCGAATTGCAGCAGCGGTATCATCTTGCTTATATCTTCATCTCCCATGCGCTCAACGTCGTCAGCCACATGTCCGACCGGGTGGGCGTGATGTATCTCGGGCAGATGGTGGAGCTTGCGGGCAAGGAAGTGATCTACGATGCGCCGCAACACCCTTACACAAAGGCGCTTCTTTCCGCAATCCCACAGATTGACGAAGCGGATCGCCGCCAAAGGGTTGTTCTGCAGGGCGATGTCCCGAGCCCTATCCAGCCGCCGTCCGGATGCCGCTTCCATACCCGGTGCGCGCAGGCATGTGAACGCTGTAAAACTGAAGCGCCCGCGTTCCGGCAGATCGCTCCCGGCCATTTTGTGGCCTGCCATTTCGCACAGGAGGCACCGCAATGCTGACAAGAATCGATTGCGCGCATTTGCTCACTGCGGACGAACACCAGCCCTACGTTCCCGCTGCCGCCGTGTTGGTGCGGGGCGACGCCATCGCGTGGGCCGGGCCGGGCGCGCAGTGCCCCGCCACACGGGAACAGGCCGACCAATGGTTGGATTTTTCCGATAAGATCATAATCCCCGGCCTCGTCAACACGCATGGGCACAGCAGCCTCAACTGTATGCGCGGCGCGAGCGACGCGGGCGATTTTACACAATGGGCCGGCGAATTGAAAGCATATACCTCGGATCTGACGCCGGAAGCGCTGCATTTTGGCAACCTGCTTTCCGTGATGGACATGCTCGCGGGCGGCACAACCTGCATTTGCGATTGCACGCGTTACGGAATCGGCGGGCTGAGCCGCGCTGCGGAGCTGTTCGGCATGCGCAGCCTTGCGGGAGGCTTGGCCAATTCTCCGGAGCTGCGCACGGATGGGCAAGGCAACTGGGATGACATTGTAGCATGGTGCGATGCGGCAGATATATGCCCGGATCGCTCTACACTGGTAAATGTGTACATAGGTGCACATTCCCCGTACAACTGCACGGGGGAACTGCTGAAAACTGCGCATGCGCAGGCGCGGCAAAGGGGGCTGCTGTTTGTCATCCACGCAGCGGAAACAAAAGCGGAAGAATGCACCATCCTGCAGCGGTACGGAATGCGTCCAATCCCATGGCTGCATTCGCTGGGCGTGCTGGATGAAAACACCCTTCTGGTGCACAGCGTATGGCTGAACGAAGAAGAAATTGCGCTCATCAGCCACTGCGGCTGCAAGGTTGCGCATTGCCCGGCAAGCAATATGAAGCTCGGCAGCGGCGTCGCGCCCATTAAAAAAATGGTTCGCAGCGGCATTACCGTAGGGCTTGGCACCGACAGCATGCTCAGCAACAACAGCCTGGATCTGTTTTCGGAAATGAAGATCGCTTCCCTTGTGGACAGGATCACCTACGGGCCGGATTGCCTGGACAACCGCCAGCTGTTTCACATGGCCACCATTGAGGGCGCGCGCGCCCTCAGGATGGATCGTTGGATTGGAAGCATCTGCGCCGGAAAGAAAGCGGACCTTGCCGTTTTGAACGGATACCATCCGTTGGGATATGACGAACAGCGTCTGCTGTCGGACTTGGTGTTTTACATGAACCGCGACAGCGTTTACGCCACCATGGTGAACGGCACGCTGGTTTACCGGGACGGGCGCTTTCTCCTGCAGGATGGGGAAGCGGTTCGGGAACAGGCGAAACGGTATTTTGAAGAATCCGAAAAATACCGGAAGCTGCTGCACGGTGAAGCCCGCGAAAAAGGAGATCGGAAATGAAACGATACGTCATCGGCATCATTGCAAGCTTTTTATCGGAAGATCTGGTGCGCAACCAGCAGGAACGGCAGGTTGCAACGCCTTGGGGTGAAGCAACGGTGATCCTCGGCGAAGTGGAAGGAAAGCCCGTCGCCGCGGTGCAGCGCTACGGTCCGGAGATCCGGATCGCCAGCAGCTGGGTCAATTACCGCGCCAATATCTGGGCGCTGAAAAAGATGGGCGTAAAATACGTGATCGCCATGAATGCGCTCGGATCCATCAATCCGGAAATCACGCCGGGTTCCATCACGTTGCCGCATGATTTTCTTGATTTCACCAAGGGACGCCCGCTGAGCTTTTTTGAAAAGGAAAGCTGCTGGGTACGCGTTGACATGACGGATGCATTTTGCAGCCAATTGCGCAAAAAAATTATGGCAAGCGCAGCGTCTCTGCAAATTCCGCTGATCGACCATGCGGTGTTCGCCTGCTCGGAAGGCCCACGCTTTGAATCGGCGGCAGAAGTCAAAATGTATCAGATGCTGGGCGCCGATCTTGTGGGCACGCCCGTTGTTCCAGAAATCATCTTGGCACGCGAAGCGGGCATGTGTTACAGCTCCATCGCCGCGATCATGAACCTAGGGTGCGGCATGGTAGAGTCCGTCGCCCATGACGATATGACGAAGTATTACCGTTCCTGCGGCGCGCAGGAGAAAGTGGAAAAAATCGTGCGCGAGACGATACGCACCTTCGTTGATGACAGAACCTGCCGTTGTGCAGGCGCTGCCCTGGAAGGCGTAGCCGGGCGTTTCCCGGCCTGGTATCTGGAAGAAACGGAACCATAAACTCTTATGCACTTGCACCCTATGCGGCGCAATGCAAATAAATCACGGAGGAATCCTCATGAAAAAGACCCTTTGTATGATCCTGGCTCTTCTTGTGGTGTTGGCCGGATGCGCGCAGACAACTCAGCCTGACGCTACCCCCGCGGCAACGCCCGAGCAGACCGCGCCGCAAGGCACCGAAACGGAGCAGCCCGATGCCTCTGCCGAGCCGAGCACACCCGATGAACCGGCCAAAGACACCTTGGTGGTTGCACTGAGCGCCGACGCCCTGTCGATGGACCCCGCCCGTCACACAACCTACCCCACTGGAACCGTTCTGTTCCACATTTACGATCCCCTGGTTACCCGCGACGCCAACGGCAACATTCAGCCCTGGTTGGCAGAATCCTGGGAATTGCTGGATGACGTAACCTGGCAGTTCAAGCTGAAAGAAGGCGTAACCTTCACAAACGGTGAGCCGTTCAACGCGGAATGTGTCAAATACAGCCTGGAGCGCGTGCTCGATCCTGATACGCAGGCGCCCAACAAAACCCGCATCGCAGCAATCGACCATGTAGATGTGGTGGATGAATACACCGTGAACGTTGTAACGCAGTACCCCGCGCCCACGTTGCTGCAGGGCATGGCGGAAGATGGCTTCTGCGCGATGATGGTTCCCGTGCAGCACACGTCCACCAGCCTTGAAACGCTCGGTTCCGAGCCTGTCGGCACCGGCCCGTACATGCTCAAGGAATGGGTCAAAGACGACCACATTACCCTGGTTGCCAACGATGCCTACTGGGGAACCGCCCCTGCGATCAAGACGATCATTTTCCGCCCCATCCCGGAAACCAGCACGGCGATCAGCGAGCTCAAGAGCGGTGGCGTAGACGTTATCACAAACGTACCTCCCGAGCAGATGGATGGCCTGAATACCGATACCACGAAGGTTGTGGCAAAGGCGACCGACCGCCTGTTCTACATTAACGTGAACACACTGGAGGAAGGCCCCCTGCAAAACAAACTGGTGCGCCAGGCAATTGCTTATGCGATCGACGTAGACGCCATCAACGAAAGCCTGCTCGGCGGAATGGCGCAGCGCACCGCCATCAACCTGCCTCTTGAGGCATTCGGCTACGATGCATCCCTGACGCCGTATGAATACAATCCCGAAAAGGCCAAGGAGCTGCTCGCGGAAGCCGGCTATGCCGATGGCATCACAATCCCGTTCCTTTCCCGCAACGGCCGTTACATTAAGGATAAGGAAATCGTAGAAACCTGCGCCGCTTACCTTGAGCAGGTGGGCATCCACTGTGAAGTTGAGCTGGTGGAAGGCGGCGTTTGGCAAAACCGTTCCGAAAACCACGGCCGTAAAGGCATCTTCTACCCCGGTTGGAGCGGCCGCGATGCAGATCTGGTCTTTTATCCGCAGCTCGCCTCCGGGCAATCGCAGAGCTATGTCAGCGATGAGGCGCTTGACGCGATGATCATGGAAGCGCGTACGACGATGGATGAGGCAAAGCGCCTTGCGCTCTATTATGAGATCGATGCGTACCTCTACGATCAGATGTACCAGATCCCGCTGTTCCAGTCCCCCGCCATTTACGGCGTGAACAATGCGCTCAACTGGGAGCCGCGCAACGACGATATCCTCAGCTTCCGCGATGCAAGTTTTTAATCAAGAGCAGCGTTTGTAGCTACACCATCGGGTACCATCCCACCCTTGGGATGGTACCCGATTAAGTTGTCTCTGCAAGCGTTTAAGCGGCCCCCCTTCGCCCGCTCCGGGCGCGCCATGTTTCAAAGCGCAGCAATCAGCAAATGCGATGTCCGCTTTTGATTCATGCGCCTTTTCAGCAAGCTCACAACAGCAGGTTCACAAGAATCCTTCATTTTCTCCTTCACCCCATCCTTCACTCCCTGCCCAATGTGTATTGTGCCTGCGCCGCTTCCCTTTGCCACGCAAATGACCGCTTGACAAAGCATGCGTTCTATGGTAACATTGCAGGCAATTGAATGAATATTAATACGCAGACGGAATTATGCCCGTATCGGACGGTTCAGAGAGCCGGCGGTTGCTGCAAGCCGGCCCAAAAGATACTGTGCAGTCTCATTCCCGAGTAGAACGCCCCAACCCCGGAACAGTAAGGCGTTACGGCCGCCCCGTTACAGGCTAGAAGCTTGTTTGAGCTTTGAACACGAGTGATCGTCCATTCCCTAACCGCGTTGGGATGCGATAATCAGGGTGGTACCACGAACTTTCGTCCCTGAAGCCAATTCGGCTTCAGGGTTTTTTTAAAGGATATAATCCCGCTCCATGCACGGCGCAGCACGCCGGGCAGGCGGGTTTTGGAGGATTTTTATACATGCAGATGACAGGCGCAAAAATCTTGATGGAATGCCTGCTGGAACAGGGTGTGGATACCGTTTTTGGCTACCCCGGCGGCACCATCCTGAACGTTTATGACGAGCTTTACCGCTATCGCGGCAAAATTCGGCATATTCTCACCTCCCATGAGCAGGGCGCTTCCCATGCAGCGGACGGCTATGCCCGTTCCACCGGCAAGGTAGGCGTGTGTTTCGCCACCTCCGGCCCGGGGTGCACCAACCTTACCACAGGCATCGCCACGGCTTATATGGACTCTTCCCCCGTGGTATTCATCACCTGCAATGTGGCGGAAAACCTCGTGGGCAAGGACTCGTTTCAGGAGGTTGACATCACGGGCATCACCATGCCCATCACCAAATGCAACTACATGGTGCGCGATACGGCCAAGCTCGCGGACATCGTGCGCGAGGCATTCGCCATCGCACGCGGCGGAAGGCCCGGCCCAGTGCTCATCGACATCGTGAAAAATGCGACCGCCCAAACGGCGGAGTTTACCCCCCTGCCCCGGGAAGCGCATGCTTCCGCCGGGCGGCTTGGTGCGCTCATCAAGCGCGCCTCCCATGACCTACGCGCTCCGGAGCCGGATCTCAACGATGTGCACAAGCTTGTGCAGATGATCCAAGCCTCGCAAAAGCCCCTTCTGATCTGCGGTGGCGGCGTAGTGCGCAGCCGGGCGGATCATGAATTTCTCGCCCTTGCAGAATGTATTGACGCACCCGTTGCCGTAACCGTGATGGGCGGCGGCGGCTTCAAGGGGCGCAATCCGCTCACTACGGGCATGGTCGGCATGCACGGTTCGCAGGCTTCCAACATGGCCTGCGACAGCTGCGACCTGCTCATCGCCGTGGGCTGCCGCTTCTCCGACCGTGTGGCGCTCGATCCCGCAAGCTTCGCAAGCCAGGCGCAGATTGTGCAGATCGACATCGACCGTTCCGAGATCAACAAGAATGTGCAGACTGACCACCATATCATCGGCGATGCAAAGCGCGTGCTGCAAATGCTGCTGGACGAGCTTGAGCCGATGGATCATACCCCGTGGAAGGATTATGTGTTTTCTTTTAAAACGGAAACAGAGTATGACGAAGGCGGGAGCACCCTTACGCCCAAGCAGATTACGGATGCCATTGCACGCCTTATGCCGCAGGACACCATGGTTGCAACGGATGTGGGGCAGCACCAGATGTGGGCCATCCAGCATTTCCATTTCGATTACCCCGGCCAGCTTCTGACTTCCGGCGGCTTCGGCACGATGGGCTTTGGCCTTGGCGCCGCCATCGGCGCCAAGGTCGGAAACCCGGAAAAGACCGTGATTCATATCACGGGGGACGGCAGCTTCCGCATGAACTGCAACGAGCTTGCCACCGAGCAGTATTATGACATTCCGGTCATCACCTTCGTGTTCAACAACAATACGCTCGGCATGGTGCGCCAGTGGCAAACGCTGATTTATGATAAGCGTTATTCCGAAACCACGCTGGACCGCGCGCCTAATTTCGTAAAGCTCGCGGAGGCTTACGGGCTGCGCGGCAAACGCGTTTGCAACGTAAAGGAGCTGGAGACGGCGATCACGGAGGCCATGGAATGGAAGCACGGCTATGTGATCGACTGCGCCATCGACCAGGATGAAATGGTTCGCCCCATGGTAGGCGGCGGCAGCCGTATCACCCAGTTCATTATCGATTAAAGGAGGGATGCACATGGACCGCGCAGTAAGACGTTCCCTGTCCGTTCTGGTGGACAACGAAGCCGGCGTGCTTTCCCAGGTTTCGCGCCTGTTTTCCCGCAAGGGCTACAACATCGAATCCCTGGCTGTCGGCACGACGGATGACCCGGCCGTTTCGCGCATCACCATTGAGGTGCTCGCGGACGATAAGCAGATCAATCTGCTCAGCAATCAGCTGCGCAAGCTGCTGCCGGTACATTCCGTGAAGCTGCTGCACCCGGAAAATGCCATCCGGCGCGAGCTGATTCTCATCAAGGTCAGCGTTCCCACAAGTGAGATCGGAAACCGCGTCATCCAAATCGCAAACATTTTCCGCGCGTCGATCATCGACGTTTCTGCGACAACGCTTACCCTTGCCATGATCGGGGAGGAAAGCAAGGCCTCGGCCATTGAAAACCTGGTAAAAGAGTTCGGCATCCTCGAGCTGGTGCGCACCGGCATGATCGCACTGGAACGGGGCTCAGATACAATTTATGAGGACACAAAAGAAAAAGGAGAGTTTAATTATGGCAAAAATGTACTATGAAAAAGACTGTGACCTCGGCAAGCTTGACGGCAAGAAAATCGCCATCATCGGGTATGGCTCGCAGGGCCATGCGCACGCGCTCAATCTCCGGGATTCCGGCTGCGATGTAATCGTCGGCCTCCGCCGCGGCGGCAAATCCTGGCCGGTAGCCGAGAAGGACGGATTTGAAGTGATGACCGTTGCGGAAGCCACCAAGGCCGCAGACATCATCATGATCCTGATCAACGATGAAGCGCAGGCCGATATGTACAAGGCCGATATCGCGCCCAATCTGACAGACGGAAAAGCCATCGCCTTCGCGCACGGCTTCAATATCCGCTATAAGCAGATCGTCCCTCCGGCGGGCGTGGATGTATTCATGGCCGCCCCGAAGGGCCCCGGCCACACCGTCCGCTCCCAGTACGTTGCCGGCAAGGGCGTGCCCTGCCTCGTCGCTGTGGAGCAGAATGCAACGGGCAAGGCGTATGACATTGCGCTTGCCTACATCGCCGGCATCGGCGGCGCCCGCGCGGGCATCATGGAAACCACCATGCATGACGAAACCGAAACCGACCTCTTCGGCGAGCAGGCCGTGCTCTGCGGCGGCGTCGTGGATCTGATGCGCTGCGGCTTCGAGACGCTCGTTGAAGCAGGCTACGAACCGGAAAACGCCTATTTCGAGTGCATCCATGAGATGAAGCTCATCATCGACCTCATCAACAAGGGTGGCGTTGCGGCGATGAACTATTCCATCTCCGACACGGCAGAATACGGCGAATACGTTTCCGGCCCCCGCGTGCTCCCTTACGAGCAGACCAAGGCCAACATGAAGGCCGTGCTGCAGGACATTCAGGACGGCACTTTCGCGGGCAAGTGGATCGCGGAAAACAAAAACGGCCGCTGCTTCTTCAATTCCAAGCGCGAAACGCTCGCCAAGCATCCGATGGAAGTCATCGGCAAGCAGCTGCGCGAGCAGATGCTTTGGAAGAACGATTCCGATTTGGACAAGGCTTCCAACTAAGCAGAGCTTTCGGGAAAGCGGAACCCCCGCTTTCCCCTGATTTCTCACAGGCAGCCTGCCCTCCGGCGCGGCCGCCTTTTTCACACAAACGAGAACGAGGATTAACACATGCTTTCCGATAACATCAAAACCGGCGTGGAGCGCGCGCCGAACCGCAGCCTGCTTTACGCGCTCGGCTATACAGAAGAGGAAATCCGCCGCCCGCTGATCGGCGTTGTGACCTCCTTCAACGAAATTGTCCCCGGGCACATGAATCTCGACAAGATCGCCGAAGCGGTCAAGGCCGGCGTGCGCGCAGCCGGAGGCACCCCCGTGCTGTTCCCCGCCATCGCCGTGTGCGACGGCATCGCCATGGGGCACATTGGCATGAAGTATTCGCTTGTCACGCGCGACCTCATCGCCGATTCCACCGAGGCCATGGCGCTCGCCCACCAGTTTGACGGGCTCGTCATGATTCCAAACTGCGATAAAAATGTGCCCGGCCTCCTGATGGCCGCGGCGCGCATCAATGTTCCCACCCTCCTTTGCTCCGGCGGGCCGATGCTTGCAGGGCGCCTGAAGGATGGCCGCCGCACCTGCCTCAGCCACATGTTCGAGGCCGTAGGCGCTTACCACGCGGGCACGCTCGACGAGGCCGGCGTGCGCGATTATGAGGAAAACGCCTGTCCCACCTGCGGCTCCTGCTCGGGCATGTACACCGCAAACTCAATGAACTGCCTTTCGGAAGCAATCGGCATGGCGCTGCCCGGCAACGGCACCATTCCCGCCGCATATTCCGCTCGCCTGCGCCTTGCAAAGCATGCGGGCATGAAGATTATGGAGCTTGTGAAAAAGAACATCCGCCCACGCGACATCATGACTGAAGCCGCCTTCCATAATGCGGAAACCGTGGACATGGCGCTCGGCTGTTCCACCAACACCATGCTGCACCTGCCTGCCATCGCCCATGAGGCAGGCGTCACGATCAGCCTGGATGCGGCAAACTCCATCAGCGCGAAAACGCCGAACCTGTGCCATCTTGCACCCGCCGGCGACACCTTCATGGAGGATCTTGACCTTGCAGGCGGCGTTGCGGCCGTTATGAAAGAGCTTGCCAAGAAGAACCTGCTGGATCTTTCCGTGATGACCGTAACGGGCAAGCCGCTTGCGGAAACCGTGAACGCGGCCGAAAACCGCAACGAGGAGATCATCCGCCCAGTGGAGCAACCGTATTCCGAAAACGGCGGCATCGCGGTGCTCAAGGGGAACCTTGCAAAGGACGGCTGCGTCGTGAAGCAATCCGCCGTCGCCCCCGCGATGATGAAGCATGAGGGCCCTGCCCGCGTGTTCAATTCCGAGGAGGAGGCCATCGCCGCCATCTACGCGAAAAGAATCAACCCCGGCGACGTGGTGGTGATCCGCTATGAGGGGCCCAAGGGCGGCCCGGGCATGCGCGAAATGCTCAACCCCACCTCCGCCATCTGCGGCATGGGGCTTGGCGAAAGCGTTGCACTCATCACGGACGGCCGTTTCTCCGGCGCAACGCGCGGAGCATCCATCGGCCACATAAGCCCGGAAGCCGCCGCAGGCGGCGTCATCGCCCTTGTGGAAGAGGGCGACCGCATCCGCATCGACATCCCCGCCTGTGAAATTGCGCTGCTCGTTTCGGATGAGGAGCTTGCCCGCCGCAGGGCGGCATGGGTCTGCCCGGAGCCAAAGGTGAAAACCGGCTACCTTGCGCGGTATGCCAAGCTTGTAAGCTCCGCCGATCAGGGCGCCATCCTGCAATAAGCAACGAGGTAGCATATGAAGCAGATTAAAATTTTTGATACCACGCTGCGCGACGGCGAGCAATCGCCCGGATGCAGCATGAACCTGCAGGAAAAGATCGAGGTCGCCCGCTGCCTGGAACGGCTCAAGGTGGATGTAATCGAAGCGGGCTTCGCCATTTCCTCCCCCGGGGATTTTGAATCCGTTGAAACCATCGCACGCACGGTGAAGGACTGCACCGTTGCCTCCCTTGCGCGCGCCGCCGCGGGCGACATCGACGCAGCGTGGGACGCCGTGAAGAAGGCGGCGGACCCGCGCATCCACCTGTTCATCGCCACTTCCCCGCTGCACATGGAATATAAGTTGCGCATGAAGCCCGAAGAGGTGCTCGAAAAGGCGGCGGCCATGGTGGCCTACGCGAAGAAATACTGCGCGAACATCGAATTTTCCGCAGAGGATGCCACGCGCAGCGATCCTGCCTTCCTGGCCAAGGTTGTGGAGGCCGCCATCCGAAACGGCGCCACCACCGTGAACATCCCGGATACCGTTGGCTACACTACGCCGGGCGAAATGCGCGCGCTGATTGAATACCTGCGCGCAAACGTGGAAAACAGCGACCGGGCGGACTTTTCCGTGCATTGCCACAACGATCTCGGCATGGCGACGGCAAACTCGCTTGCGGGCGTGCTCGGCGGCGCAGCGCAGATCGAATGCACCGTCAACGGCCTTGGCGAACGCGCGGGCAACACCTCCCTTGAAGAAGTGGTGATGGCTATGCGCACCCGCGCGGATGTGTTCGATGCCACGACGCGCATCGACTCCACCCAGATTTACCGCGCCAGCAAAACGGTCTATGACATCATCGGCCAAAGCGCGCCGCTCAACAAGCCCATCGTGGGCAAGAACGCCTTCATGCACGAAGCGGGCATCCACCAGCACGGCGTGCTTGCAAACAAGCAGACCTATGAGATCATGACGCCGGAATCCATCGGCATCCGTGCGGACAACATCGTGCTTGGCAAGCATTCCGGCAAACATGCGTTTGAATCGCACCTCAAGGAGATGGGGTATACCCTTTCTGCAGAGGAGCTTGTGCGCTGCTTCCAGGAGTTCAAGGTGCTCTGCGACAAGAAGAAGACCGTGAACGATGCGGACATCGAAGCGCTTGTGACGCACAACACCAAGAAGAGCGCAGCGGCCGAAGGCGGCTATGCGCTTGACTGGTTTGCCGTGCATACGAGCAACTTTACCACGGCAACGAGCACCATGAGCCTCAAACGGGGCGATGAACGCTTCGAGGAAGTGTGCCTGGGCGACGGCCCCATCGACGCTTCCTTCAACGCCATCGACAAGATCATCAAGCCCATCCCGCACTCGTTCGAGCTTTACACCATCAACTCCATTTCGGAGGGCAAGGACACGCTCGGCAGCGTCACCGTGAAGCTTTCGGCCGGCGGGGCAACGTTTACGGGCCGCGGCCTTTCCACGGACATCATCGAAGCGAGCATCCTCGCCTACATCGAAGCGGCAAACAAACTGCAGCAAAGCCCGCTTGCAGCGGAACAAACCAAGGAGGAGGCATAACACATGGGCATGACCATGACGGAAAAGATTCTCGCCGCCCACGCGGGGCTTCCCTGTGTGAAAGCGGGCGATTTGATCGAAGCGAAGCTGGATCTTGTGCTTGGCAACGACATCACCACCCCCGTTGCCATTACCACGTTTGAAGCGGCCGGCCTTACAAAGATCTTTGATCAGGATAAGATTGCCATCGTGCTCGATCATTACACTCCCTGCAAGGACATCAAATCCGCAGAGCTCTGTGCGCAGGCGCGCGCCTTTGCCAAAAAGCACGGCATCACGCACCTGTACGACGTGGGCGAGGCGGGCATTGAGCATGCGCTTCTTCCGGAAAAGGGTCTTGTCGCCCCCGGAGACTGCGTAATCGGCGCGGATTCCCACACCTGCACCTACGGCGCTTTGGGCGCATTTTCCACGGGCGTCGGCTCCACGGACATGGCGGCCGGCATGGCCATCGGCGAAAACTGGTTCAAGGTGCCCGCAGCCATCAAGGTTACGCTCACGGGCAAGCTCAGGCCCTATGTAAGCGGCAAGGACGTTATTTTGCACCTCATCGGCAAAATCGGCGTGGACGGCGCGCTGTATCAATCGCTCGAATTCACGGGCGAAGGCGTGGCCTCCCTTTCGATGGACGACCGCTTCACCATCGCCAACATGGCCATCGAAGCGGGCGCGAAGAACGGCATTTTCCCGGTGGATGAAAAGACCGTCGAATATGTGAGCGGCCGCGTAAACCGGCCTTATACCGTCTACGAAGCGGATGCGGACGCACGGTATGCCCGTGAGGTTGTGATCGACCTTTCTTCGCTTGCGCCGACCGTTTCCCTGCCGCACCTGCCTTCCAACACGAAAACGATCTCTGAAGCAAAGGGACTGCCCATCCAGCAGGCGGTGATCGGTTCCTGCACCAACGGCCGCATTTCCGACCTGCGGCAGGCGGCGGAGATCCTCTCCGGCCGGCATATCGCCCCCGGCGTCCGCTGCATCGTAATTCCCGCTACGCAGGAGATTTATCTCCAGTGCATCCGGGAAGGCCTGGCGGAAACCTTCCTTCAGGCAGGCTGCGCGCTTTCTACCCCCACCTGCGGCCCCTGCCTCGGCGGCCATATGGGCGTGATGAGCGCGGGAGAACGCGCCGTTTCCACCACAAACCGCAACTTTGTGGGCAGGATGGGGCATGTGAAAAGCGAGGTTGTCCTCGCCTCCCCTGCCGTTGCTGCGGCTTCCGCCGTGGCAGGCTGCCTTGCAGACCCGGCGGAACTCATGAAAGGAGTGTGACGCACCATGGCAAAAGGCATCGTGCATAAGTTTGGGGACAACATCGACACGGACGTTATCATCCCCGCAAGATACTTGAACGCCCCCTCCCCGGAGGAGCTTGCGAAGCACTGCATGGAGGACATCGACCCCACGTTTGCTTCCCGCGTCAAGCCGGGCGAAATCATCGTGGGCGGCGCAAACTTCGGCTGCGGTTCCTCGCGCGAGCATGCGCCCATCGCAATTCAGGCTGCAGGCGTTTCCTGCGTGATCGCCGCAAGCTTTGCGCGCATCTTTTACCGCAATGCCATCAACATCGGCTTTTCCATCCTGGAATGCCCGGAAGCTGCTGCGGCCATTGCGGAGGGCGATGTGGTTTCCGTGGATTTTTCCTCCGGCACGATCACAGATGAAACCACGGGCGCACGCTTTCAAGCCACGGCCTTTCCGGAATTCATTGCGCGCATCATCGAAAAAGGCGGCTTGCTCCCCTATTTGAAAGCGCGTCAGGAGGCACAAAAATGAAGTATAAGATTGCGCTCATCAAGGGCGACGGCATCGGTCCGGAAATCGTAGGCAGCGCCGTACGGGTGCTCCAAAAGGCCGGCGAAAAATTTGGCCACAGCTTCGCCTTCCAGGAATACCTTATGGGCGGCTGCGCCATAGATGCCTCCGGCACCCCGCTGCCGGAGGAAACCGTTGCGGGCTGCCGTTCAAGCGACAGTGTGCTTCTCGGCGCAGTCGGCGGCCCGAAGTGGGACAAAAACCCGCCGGCGCTGCGCCCGGAAAAAGGTCTTTTGGGGTTGCGCGCAGCGCTCGGCCTTTACACAAACCTGCGCCCCGCAAAGCTTTATCCTGCGCTTTCGGCGGAGTGCCCACTCCGCGCGGACATCGTTGCCGATGGGTTCGACCTGATGATTGTGCGCGAGCTCACCGGCGGGATTTACTTCGGCGAGCGCGGCAGGCGCGAAGGCAAATTCGGCCCGGAAGCCTACGACACGGAAGCGTACAGCGTGGCGGAGATCGAGCGCATCGCCCGCGTGGCGTTTGAAACGGCAAAGAAGCGCCGCGGCAGGCTTGTGAGCATCGACAAGGCAAATGTGCTGGAAACCTCCCGCCTCTGGCGCGAAACGATGCACCGCATCGGCGCGGAATACCCGGAGGTTGCGCTTTCGGATATGCTGGTGGACAACGCCGCCATGCAGCTGGTGCGCTGCCCTTCACAGTTTGACGTGATTGTGACTTCCAACCTGTTCGGCGACATCCTTTCGGACGAAGCCTCGCAGATCACCGGTTCTATCGGCCTTCTGCCTTCTGCCTCCCTTGGGGATGGCACATGCGGCTTGTATGAACCCATCCATGGCTCCGCACCGGACATCGCCGGGCAGGATAAGGCGAACCCCATCGCCACCATCCTTTCCGCCGCGATGATGCTGCGCTATTCCTTCGGCCTTTCGGCCGAGGCCGGCTGCATCGAGGCTGCTGTGGATCATGTGCTGGCGCAGGGGCTGCGCACAGCGGACATCCTCGGCAAAAGCGGCGCGCAGCCGCTCGGCTGCACGGCCATGACCGAAGCCATCCTCGCCGCACTCTGAGCGGGAAGCGGAGCTTGTTATGGACAGACTGACATCCAACCTGTTGTTGTACCGTGATCTCGGCGAGGACAGCATCCTGCTGCGCCTTGCCGGGATTTTCCGTGACTACCGCATGGGAAACGGGGAGCGGGAAGCGCTTGTTTCCCGCATCTATGCCGAGGTGAAGCGCCTGCTTGACCTTGCAACCCAATACGGCTTCGACACGAACCTTTGGCACAATTACCTTTCGTTCGTGCTCATCACAAACGAAAATTCCTTCAGCCTCACCGCAGAGCGCCGCGGCGCGGCCGAAGGCAGTGTAAACCGCTTTGCCAAAGCGGATTTCCGCATATTCAAGCGCCTGTTCGAGTACGATTTCAGCGGCATTGAACGAGATTTGAAAATCGATTGCTTCTCCATCCTCTCGGACTATCATGCCATCCCGAAGCTCGAAAAGAATTATTATAAAAGCGTGAGCGAGCATGTGCGCTCGCTGTCCCTCGCGCTTTCCCGCGCGAAGGATGAAACCGAGTTTTTCAACCTTGTGACAGGCTTTTATAAGCGGCACGGCGTGGGGATGTTCGGCCTTAACCGCGCGTTCCGCATCCAAAACGAAGGAAACGGCATCGCGTTTTTGCCCATCAACAATGCGGATAAAATCACGCTTTCCGACCTCATCGGCTATGAGGTGCAGAAGCGGGAACTCATCGCCAACACAGAAGCGTTCGTACGCGGCCGCAGCGCGAACAACGTCCTGCTTTACGGCGACAGCGGAACGGGGAAATCGTCAAGCGTAAAGGCTGTGCTCAACGAATATGCCGGCGAGGGGCTGCGGATGATTGAGCTTTATAAGCATCAGTTCCGCGACCTTTCCGCCGTGATTGCGGCGGTGAAGAGCCGGAACTACCGCTTCATCCTTTTCATCGACGATCTGTCGTTTGAAGAGCACGAGGTTGAATATAAGTTCCTGAAAGCCGTGATTGAGGGCGGCGTGGAAACGCGGCCGGACAATGTGCTTCTTTACGCCACCTCCAACCGCCGCCACCTGATTCGGGAAACCTGGTCCGACCGCAGCGATATGGAACATGACGGCGACATCCACCGCAGCGATACGATGGAGGAAAAGCTTTCCCTCGCCAGCCGTTTCGGCGTGGCCATCAACTATTCAAGCCCCAACCGGGAGCAATATTACGACATCGTGCGCGGGCTTGCCGCGCGCGCGGGCAGGCTTGACCTGCCCGAAGGAGAGCTGCTGCTGCTCGCAAACCGCTGGGAGATCCGCCACGGCGGCGTATCCGGCCGCACGGCGCAGCAGTTCATCAACTACCTTGCCGGAAAGGAAACACCCAATGCTGACTCTTGACAAAATCTATCACGCCGCATTCGTGCTCAAGGAGGTGGCCCGCAGGACGGACCTCATCCATGCGCCAAACCTCTGTCCGGATGCAGAGCTTTACCTGAAAACCGAAAACCTGCAGGTGACCGGCAGCTTCAAGCTGCGCGGCGCTTATTACAAAATCAGCCAGCTCACCGACGAGCAGAAGCGCGCCGGCATCATCGCCTGCAGCGCGGGAAACCATGCGCAGGGCGTTGCGCTCGCCGCCACGCGGCAGGGCGCAAAAAGCGTAGTCTTTATGCCGGACAGCGCGCCCATCAGCAAGGTTGAAGCCACAAAACGCCTGGGGGCGGAGGTCTGCCTTGTCAACGGCGCGTATGACGACGCTTACGAGGCTGCTGTGCGCCGCCAGGAGGAAACAGGAGCAACCTTCATCCATCCGTTTAACGACGATGAGGTGATTGCCGGGCAGGGCACCATCGGCCTTGAAATCCTGGAACAGATGCGCGATGCGGAGGCTGTGGTCGTCCCCATTGGCGGCGGCGGGCTTATTTCCGGCGTGGCCTATGCCGTGAAGCACCTGAGCCCGAATGTAAAGGTTTACGGTGTGCAGGCCGCGAATGCGCCCGGCATGTATGAAAGCCGCCATGAAGGCAAGCTCGTTACGCTTGACACCGTTTCCACGTTTGCGGATGGCATTGCCGTGAAGCACCCGGGGGATACCACCTTTGCGCTGACGCAGGAATACGTGGATGACATTGTGACGGTTTCAGAGGACGAAATCGCCGCAGCCATCCTCGCCATGATCGAAAAGCAGAAACTCATCGCCGAAGGCGCAGGCGCGGTTTCCGTTGCGGCTGCGATGTTCGGCAAGCTCCCCATCGCGGGGAAAAAGACGGTCTGCATCGTCTCCGGCGGCAACATCGATGTAAACATCCTCTCCCGCGTGATCACGCGCGGCCTCATCACGAGCGGGCGCAACAGCAATTTGCAGATCGCGCTCGAAGACAAGCCCGGCCAGCTTGTGGGTGTAAGCGAGATCGTTGCAAAATGCGGCGCCAACGTGGTGCGCGTCAGCCATGAACACTCGGATCCGAACATGGCCATTTCAAGCTGTTTCCTGAAGCTTTCGATGGAAACGCGCGATTTTGCGCAGATCGAAGAAATCAAGCGCGCGCTCACCAAAGCAGGCTTCAAAATCGTATCCTGACACACGGCTGCGGCGTAATTTCCCCCGCTTGCATGCGCAGGCAAACGCATGGTAAAACAAGGGTGCAGCGTGCGGTTCCGGCAGAACGTAAACCCAGTTGCCGGCCGCACGCTATTTTGTTTTGGAGGACATTCCAAAGCATCCGTCCTGCTGTAAATTAATTTTATTTTGTAATGGGTTCACTCTGTATTTTGTGATTGACACAGCCATATGACGGGTGTATAATTCCGCCATTGATTGTTTTGTATAATGCTGTTCCTATTTTGTTTTTTCAGGAACGGTTAAAATATTTTCAGGAGGCACGTTTGGGATGAGCACCGTATCAGAACTTTTTGGAAGCATGGTATTCAACGACACGGTTATGAAGGAAAGGCTCCCGAAGGAGACCTACCGGGCAATGCAAAACGCCATCCGCGACGGCAGGCGCTTGGACGCTTCCGTGGCGAACGTGGTGGCCAATGCGATGAAGGATTGGGCCATTGAAAAGGGCGCTACGCATTTTACCCACTGGTTTCAGCCCATGACCGGCATCACTGCGGAAAAGCACGACAGCTTTATTTCCCCCATCAAGGGCGGGCATGTGATTATGGAGTTTTCCGGCAAAGAGCTCGTGCGTGGCGAACCGGATGCCTCCAGCTTTCCTTCCGGCGGGCTGCGTGCCACGTTTGAAGCACGCGGCTACACAGCATGGGACCCAACCTCCTACGCTTTCATCAAAGACAACACGCTCTGCATTCCCACGGCGTTCTGCTCCTACGGCGGAGAGGTGCTGGACAAAAAAACCCCGCTGCTGCGCTCCATGCAGGCTGTCAGCCGCCAGGCCATGCGCGTGCTGAAGCTCTTTGGCAATGCGGACGTTACTTCGGTAAATGTAACCGTTGGCCCGGAGCAGGAGTATTTCCTTGTTGATAAAGAACTGTTCTCCCGGCGCAAGGATCTGCTTTACACCGGCCGCACGCTCTTTGGCACAATGCCGCCCAAGGGGCAGGAACTTGAAGATCATTACTTCGGCGCGATCAAACCGCGCATTGCCGCGTTCATGCAGGACCTTGATACCGAGCTTTGGAAGCTCGGTGTGCTTGCGAAAACCGAACACAACGAGGTCGCGCCCGCCCAGCATGAGCTTGCGCCGATTTTTACCACCGCGAACATTGCAGCAGACCACAACCAGATCACGATGGAAGTCATGCAGAAGCTTGCAAAAAAGCATGGCCTCGTCTGCCTGCTGCACGAAAAGCCATTTGAAGGCGTGAACGGGAGCGGCAAGCACAACAACTGGTCGCTCTGCACCAACACAGGGGTAAACCTGCTTGAGCCCGGCGATACGCCATACGAAAACGCGCAGTTCCTGCTGTTCCTTTGTGCGGTCATCAAGGCTGTGGACGAATATCAGGATCTGCTGCGTATCTCGGTTGCATCGGCCGGCAACGATCACCGCCTTGGTGCGAATGAAGCGCCGCCGGCCATCATTTCCATGTTTCTGGGCGATGAGCTTGAGGGCGTTCTGGACGCGGTTGAGGCAGATGCAGTGTACGACGCAAAAGAGCAGGTGCAGATGAAGATCGGCGTACATGTGTTGCCGCGCTTCCCAAAGGATACCACGGACCGCAACCGCACCTCCCCCTTCGCTTTCACGGGCAACAAATTTGAATTCCGCACGCTTGGCTCCTCCGCGTCCATTTCCGATGCGAACGTGGTCACCAACACCGCCGTTGCCGAAGCGCTGAAGCAGTATGCGGACGCCCTTGAAGCCGCTCCGGATTTCGCAGCCGCCCTACACGATCTGATCCGTGATACCATCAAAAAGCACAAGCGGATCATCTTCAACGGCAATGGATATGATGACGCATGGGTTGCTGAAGCGGAGCGCCGCGGCCTTTCCAACCTGCGCACCACGCCGGACGCGCTCAAGCATTTTCTGGACGAAAAAAATGTGGCGCTTTTCACCTCGCACCGCGTGCTGACCGAAGCTGAAATGAAAGCGCGGCATGAGATCATGCTGGAAAGCTATTGCAAAATCATAAACATTGAAGCGCTGACAATGCTTGACATGGCAAAGAAGGACATCTTGCCTGCCGTAACCGCCTATGCGGGCGAACTGGCCTCTGCGGCAGCCGCAAAGCGCAGCGTTTTCGCAGCCGTGGACTGTACCTTTGAAGAACAAACGGTTACAACCCTTTCCGGCCTTTCCGCAAAGCTTTACGGGGAAACGCTTTCCCTTTCGGATGCGCTTGCCAAAGCTGCGAAAGCCGCGAATCCGGCTGCGGTTGCCGATTGCTATAAGAACGACGTGATTGGCGCAATGGCCGCTCTGCGTGCAACGGCGGATGCGCTTGAATCCATCACCGCCGCAAACCGCTGGCCGTTCCCCACCTATGGCGAGCTGCTGTTTGGAATCATCTAAGTTCCAAACGCGCTTGATTTCCCCCTCTATATTGCAGGGCGCCGCTTCGGAAGAAGCGGCGCCTTTGTTTGTTTACCGTCTCTCACAGCCCGGGCAGAAATACACCGTTCCGCCCATATAGGCTGCTTTTTCGATTGTCCCCCCGCACTTGGGGCAGGGCGTTCCCAACGTTTCCCTGGAAAGCACGCAGGCATAGCCGCCGCGTTCGCCAAAGAAACCGCGTTCTGTGTTTCTCCCGCCTGCCGCGCACATCGTCCGGAGCGTTTTGCGCAGCGCATCGTACAGCGCATGGAATTCCGCATCCGTCACACTTCTCATATCGCATCTTGGGTCGAGGCCTGCATTCCAAAGGATATCCTGCAAAACGCCGTTGCCTATGCCCGGGATGCGCTGCTCCGTAGCGAGGAACGTTTTCACACTCATTTTTGCATCGGCCTTGGGATACAGGCTCCGGAAATATTCATAGGAAAACCCATCTTCGAGCGGGTCAGGCTTTTCAAGCGCAGAGCGGTAATACGCATGCGCACAAACGTCACGCCGTTCCAGGCGCATGCAGCCATACATCTGCACGGAAACCGAAAAGCCGTCTCCTTCCTCAAATTCCAGCAAAAGCTGATGTTTTTTCGGCGCCTTGCCCACAGCAAAATACCGTGGATATGCGCCGTCGGAAAAATAAAGCATATCCTCTGCAAAGTCAAGCTCCACCATGCCGCCATGCTGGCACGCGCCTTCTATCGTCTGCCCCGTCAGCCTCGCAGCATACCGTTCCTTTTGCTCCGAATAAAAAGCAAACCTGTGCGGCGTTTGTTCAAGCACAACGTTCTTTACCCGTTTCCCTTTCAGAGCCTCATTCATCTGCCGCGCCACCGTGCGGCTCTCCGGTAACTCCAACATGCGCTTCCTCCTTTTTCTCCCTTCCCCCGGTTGAGGCAAAATATGTTCCTGCTGCCATGATTGCAAGCGCAGGCAAAAACAGCCCGCCCGGCAGCGATCCAAAGATCAACAGCGAAAGCCCGGCGCCGATAAACGGCGCTACCGCATAATACGCGCTCGTCCGCGCTGCGCCAAGCGCACGCTGGGCGCGCACATAAAAAAAGATGCTGAGGCCATATGCCACAAAGCCAAGCAGGAGGGCTGCCGGGATCGCCGCGCCTCCGCTGAAGCGTTCTCCTGCAAGCAGCGCCACCGCGAGCGCCCCCGCACCCGAGCCAAAGCCTTTTACGATCACGATTTGCGCCGGATCTTTTCCGGAAATCGCACGCGTGCAGTTGTTTTCAAGCCCCCAACACACGGCTGCAAGCAAAACAAACAGCGACCCTTTGGAAAAGGAAAGGCTGCCTGCATCCGAAAGCGAAAGCAACGCGCTCGCAAGCGTAATCAGGCCGATGGCTGCAAACAGCCGCCCGCTTACCCGTTCATGGAATAGGAACAGGGCGATGAGCGCCGTTGCAACGATCTCAAAGTTGTTCAAAAGCGCCGCATTCGCCGCCGTGGTTTCAGTAAGCCCATGCATCAGGAGGATCGGCGCCGCCACATCCAACAGCACCATGCCGAAGGCATACGGCCAGTCCGCCCGGACAAGCCTCTGCTCTTTCGGTTCCCTGCCCGTGCATTTTCGTGCAAGGCCAAGCAGCAGCATCCCTGCACCCGCCCCAAGGTAAAGGTACGCTGCCGCCATCGCGGGCGGCAGTGCCTGAAGCAACAGCTTGGAAAGCGGCGCGCTGAGCGCGTAAAGCGCCGCCGCAAGGAGCGCAAGTCCTATTGCGCCTGCGTTTTGCAATGGTTTACGGCTCATTTTGGATTGCTTTCCCCGTGCTTCTCCATCCAGCTTAAAATTGCTTCCTGGTTTTTCAAAATCGTTTCCTGATTCTCAAGCAGGGCATCCACCTTGCCGTGCAGGTCCTCCAGAATGCATTCGGATTTGATGTTCACCCGATAATCGTTCTCCGCGCGCAAACGGTCCTTCTCCTCCTGCCGGTTCTGGCTCATCATGATAAGCGGAGCCTGCACAGCCGCCACACAGGAGAGCACAAGGTTGAGCAGGATGAAAGGATATGGATCAAACCCATCGTTTGCAAGGAACACGGCGTTCACGATCATCCAAAGCAGCAAAACGCCGATGAACACAAAAATGAACGTCCAGCTCCCTGCAAAATGTGCAATCGCATCTGCCGAGCGCTGTCCCAGCGTGTATTGCTCTTTCGCCTTGCGATAGGTGTTTTTTGAAACCTTATTCTCCAGCAGATGATGAAGTGTGCTTTCATCCGGTTTGCGCCCGTGCGCGCCGAGCGATTCCCAAAGATCGTTCTTTTCCTGTTTTTCCGGGTATTTCGTCCGTTTCATAGTTCTTCCTCCACGTTTCTCAACATGGCGCACCGCTGCGCTCATAAAAAGCGTACTACGCCGCCCGCCAAATTGCAAGCGGCCTGTTTCATTTGACGCATTTCCCAAGGCTATGGTAAAATCCATGCATATCATTTTCCTTCATGCATAAGGATGCACTATGAGCACCAAGCCTTTTCGTTCAATCATCGTCCTGCTGTGGCTTGCATTCTGCGCGGCCGGGTGCGCGGCCGCGCCCGCCGCTGCACCGCAAACGCCAAGCCCTGCGCCGTATCTGAAGATCGAGCGCATCACCCCCGCGCCAACGCCCAGCCCAACGCCCGTTCCGGATGCGCTGACCGCCGGAGAAGGCGTTTATACGTTCGCCTGGATTTCTGACCCGCAGCATTACAGTGAATCGCATCCCGAAATTTTTTGTGCAATGACGCGCTTTTTGCAGAAGGAACGCGAACGGCTCAACCTTGCCTATGTTGTGCATACCGGGGACATGGTGCAGGACCGCGGCGCACCGGAGCAATGGGACGCTGCGGAAGCCGCCATGCGCATGCTTGCGGACATCCCGCACGGCGTGCTTGCGGGCAACCACGATGTTGGCACCAGCCGCCGTGATTTTTCTGAATTCAATGCCCACTTCGGCGGAGCGCACATGGAAGACAAGCCCTATTGTGGTGGAATTTACGAAGGCGGCATGGGCCATTATGACCTCATTGACGCAGGGGATACGCGCTTCGTGTTTGCCTATATGGGATACCAGCCGGATGAAGCGGCTATCCGCTGGCTCACCTCCGTATTCAATCAATACCCCGAACGCGTGGGCGTGCTTGCCGTACACGATTATTTCAAAACCGATCTTTCCCTATATGACAGCGGCAGGGCGCTGCAAAAAGCCGTCCTGGCGCAATGCCCAAACGTTTACCTCGTGCTCTCCGGCCACCGCTACAACGTCGCGGCCGTTCCCGTTTCATTTGATGACGACGGCGATGGAACGGCAGAACGCACCGTTTACCAAATGATCGCCAATTATCAGGCGGCAGGCAGCGAGGGCGGCTCCGGCTATATGCGCTTTTTGCAGATTGATGAGGCTGCGGGCGAACTGCGCGCCTACTCCTACTCCCCTTATCTGGAGGATTACCGTTATTGGGACGAGCCCGGCACGGAGAATGAGAAATACCCTGTGGATCCTGCCAACGAGGAGATCACGCTGCCGCTGCCCTGGGCTTGACAGCGGGCTGCACGATATGATAAAGTAATTTTATTAAGACCAATACGATTGGAGATGAAAGGATGCGCATTTAAGCTCCCACGCTGTTCGGCACGTTCCCACGACAATTGCTGCCGTGTGGTTTTGTTTGCCGTTTGGGTGCTTCGCGCGTTCTTCCGATTGGGGGTCTTTTTTCTATGTCTCTGATTTCTGTAAACGATCTTACTTTCTGCTATGACGGCAGCTATGATGCCATCTTCGAGCATGCTTCCTTTGAGCTTGATACCGATTGGCGGCTGGGCTTTGTTGGGCGCAACGGGCGCGGCAAGACCACGTTCTTAAACCTGCTTCTCGGCCAATATGAATATAAAGGTTCCATCCGCGCTTCCGTGCGCTTCACCTATTTCCCGTTTTCCGTGGCGGATCCGGCCCGTGACACGATTGACGTGCTTGCGGAGGCGACCGAAGGCGCGCCGGAATGGAAACTCTTGCGGGAGCTTGGGCGCATGGGCATGGATGTTGAGCTCCTCTACCGCCCGTTTGAATCCCTGAGCCCCGGAGAGCGCACGCGGGCACTTCTTGCAGCATTGTTCCTGCGGGAAAACAATTTTCTGCTCATTGATGAACCCACGAACCATCTTGATGTGGAGGGCCGCGCGCTTCTTCGGGATTACCTCCGCACAAAAAAAGGCTTCATCCTCGTGAGCCACGACCGTGCGTTCCTTGACGGCTGTGTGGATCACATCCTTTCCATCAACCGGGCAAACATCACGGTGACACACGGAAACTTTTCTACCTGGTGGGAAAACAAGGCGCGGCAGGATGCTTATGAGCTTGCCGAAAACGAACGGCTCATGGGCGACATCCGGCGTTTCAGGAATGCTGCACAGCAAAGCAGCGCCTGGGCTGACCGCGTGGAAGCTACAAAGATCGGCGGCGCGATCGACAGCGCAGACAGAATGAAAAACTCCCGTTCCTATGTGGCGGCACAATCTGCCAAAATGCAGCAGCGCCGCAAAAATCTTGAGCGCAGGCAGCAAAATGCCATCGAAGAAAAATCAGGGCTGCTCAAGAACATCGAGCGAAACGATGCGCTTTTGATCCATCCGCTTTCGTACCGCAAGGAAGTTGTGGCAGAGGTACGGGAGCTTGCCGTCCGCTATGGGGGCGCGCCCGTCGTATTTGAAGGGCTTTCTTTCGAGGTGCGGCAAGGCATGCGCCTTGCGCTCACGGGGTATAACGGTTCCGGCAAGTCGAGCGTCGTCAAGCTGCTCGCGGGCGAACCCATCCCGCACACGGGGCTTCTCCGTATGCCGGGGGATCTTATCGTATCCTATGTGCCGCAGGACACCTCCTTCCTGAAAGGGGATCTCAGAGAATTTGCACAGCGCAGCGGCATCGACGAAAGCCTGTTCAAAACCATCCTGCGCAAGCTGGATTTTCCGCGCGTGCAGTTTGAAAAAGACATGGCGAATTTTTCTGCCGGGCAGCGCAAAAAGGTGCTTCTTGCGCGGAGCCTTTGCGAACGGGCGCATCTGTATCTTTGGGATGAACCGCTCAACTATGTGGATGTGCTTTCCCGCATGCAGATTGAGGCGCTTCTTTCCACTGGGAATCCCACAATGGTATTCGTGGAGCATGACGCAAAATTCCTGGAGGATATCGCAACGGACCGCATCCGCATCGGAGGTTGATTTCCCCTCCGGCCTATGCCATAATGAGTATAAATACCGAATGAAATAACGGGAGGCAACAAGCTCATGACCGCATTCTTTGAAGCGTTTTCCGCATTCCTCGCCACGGGCACCATTTGGGTGTATCTCGTCATCTTCTTTGGGAAAATCGTGGAGGTTTCGCTCGGCACGCTGCGCATCGTGCTCATCAACCGGGGCGAGCGCCTGATCGGCTCTCTGATTGCGCTCATTGAAATTTCACTTTGGCTCATCATTGCAGGCAACGTCCTTTCCGATTACCAGTCCGATCCTTTCAAAATGCTCGCTTATGCGCTTGCTTACGCGCTCGGAAACTATGTCGGAAGCTGGTTGGAGGAACGGCTGGCCTTCGGCCTTTGCTCCATGCAGACGGTTGTGATGGATCGGGAAACAAGCGATGCCATCAGCGAGGCGCTCCGGCAAAATGGGTTTGGCGTAACGGAATTGGCCGCGCAGGGGCGCGATGATGAAACCCGCTTTATGCTCATTTCCACTCTGCGGCGGAAGCTTGCGGATGAAGCCATTGCGCTTGTGCAGGACATCGCGCCCAATGCCGTAATCACCGTGAGCGACGTAAAAAGCCAGCGCAGCGGATATCTGCGCAACGCCACCGCACGGCGGAAACGGTAACACAGCATGAAAAAGAGCGGCAAAACGCCGCTCTTTTTATTTGTCGTTTACGCGCCGCGCTTTCGCAGCGCCTTTGGTTTCCCCAGTATCTCTGCATAGAGCACGCCTTGTGCAACCGCGTTCTTTCCAAACGTCAGCCCATACGGAAGCCGTGTTTCTTCCATGCTGTCCGCATAAGCATCCCGCTCATGTGGCTCCGGAACCTGCGGTTCGCGGCATTCTTCAATGCCCGTTATGCTGGATTCCACATGCCGGTGCGTCGATTCCGTAAGCGGCTTCACAACATGCCGTGCTGCGGAGACGGGGGCTGCATGCACGCGGCCCATCCCCGGCCCGGGAACGCCAAGGGAGCCTGGGGCCGCTCTGCCCTCTGTGGATGCGCCCGTGCCTTCCGAAGAAGCATAATTCATGCTTCCGCCATAGCGCGGCTTTCCGCAGGACGTGCAAAACTTCGCCGCGCCGCGGTTGGTTGTTCCGCAAGCACACCGCCATGCGCTTCCCTGCCCTTCGCCGGGGCGGGCAGGGGCGCCCTGCGGGGCAGTCCGCTCCATAGGCGCAGCGGCAGCCTGCACCCCGCGTTCCTGCCGCTTCTGGCGCTCGGCCTGATAATCCCGCAGGCGTTCGGCCGCACGGGTTTCATCCGCCTCCAGAGAACGCACATCCGCCTGCCGCTGTTGTGCCTGCTTTTGCTGCTCTGCCTGCTTCTTCTTATTGTTCGCGTTGATCACTGCAAAGATGATCGCGATGATGATGATAAATTCCATCTCCGCTCCCTTCTCCCGGCATGCCGCCGGGCACTGAACGGTTCACAGCGCGCTTATTCCTTTTTCTCAGCCTGTGCGCCGCCTGCGATGGAATCGCGCATCTTGGTGTCGGAAATCACGTTCTGCATGTTGTAATAGTCCATTACACCAAGCTTGCCTTCGCGAAACGCCGCTGCAATCGCGCGCGGCACCTCGGCCTCGGCCTCGATCACGCGGGCACGCATGCCCTGCACTTCGGCCTTGTTCTCCTGTTCCTGTGCAACGGCCATGGCGCGGCGTTCTTCCGCCTTCGCCTGCGCGATGCGCTTGTCAGCCTCCGCCTGGTCAATCTGGAGCTGTGCGCCTACGTTGCGGCCAACATCCACATCCGCGATGTCGATGGAAAGGATCTCAAACGCGGTTCCTGCGTCAAGGCCCTTGTTGAGCACGGTCTGGGAGATCAGATCCGGGTTTTCCAGAACATCCTTATGTGTTTTTGAAGAACCCACCGTAGTCACAATGCCTTCGCCGATGCGGGCGATGATGGTTTCCTCACCCGAACCGCCAACGAGCCGGTCGATGTTTGCACGCACGGTAACGCGCGCTTTGGCACGCAGTTCAATGCCATCCTTTGCAATCGCCGCAATGACCGGCGTTTCGATAACCTTTGGATTGACGCTCATCTGCACGGCGTTGAGCACATCGCGGCCGGCAAGATCGATTGCGCAGGCGCGTTCAAAGTCAAGCGGGATGCCCGCACGCTGCGCCGCGATGAGCGCATTCACAACACGGTCCACATTGCCGCCTGCGAGGTAATGCGCCTCAAGCTTGTTCAGCGGGATCACGAGGCCCGCCTTTGTGGCCTTGATCATCGGGTTCACGATGCGCGAGGGCACAACCTTGCGGATGCGCATTGCAACCAGCTGCCCGATACCGACCTTTACGCCCGAAGCGCGCGCCGAGATATAAAGCCCGACCGGCACAAAGCTGAAAAAGATCGCGAGGAAGATGATCGCCGCAACGATGATGAGAACGGAAATTACGAGTTCTGGCATGATAAAAACCTCCCTGAATTACACAAAGTTCTTTGTCTTTCCTTCTTATCATTGGTTGGCAAGGGGACAGGTGCAGCCAGCCAATGACATCCCTTCTTATGCTCCCCGGAATGTCCGGATGAGGTAAATAATGAGGTAAATGGCGCCAATGAATGCCGGAATGCCGACGCACAGCTCGATCCACGCACGCCTGCGCGCGCGCCGCGCCGTTTCCGCATCCATCGCATGATTGACCTCAGCTTCTTCCGCTTCCGCATGCAGCCGCGCCGTTTCCGCACATCTGGGGCAACCTTTTGCGCCCTTTTCTTCATAGAATGCGCCGCATTTCATGCAAAATTTCATCGAAGCCGCCTCCCCGCACCATTCAGACCTTCTTCACCAAAATGCGCAGCCCTTCCACGCTTTCAATGCGCACCCTGCTGCCCTTTTCAATGAATTCCCCCGCGCTTACCACATCCAGCCTGCGGCCGCCGAAATCCGCATTGCCGGAGGGACGCAGCGCCGTCAGGCATTCACCTTCAAGGCCGATGAGTTCCTGTGCACTTGCATCCGAAAGCGAGGTAGATTTCTCTTCAATCGAATCGTTCAGCACGATGGGCGAGCGTGAAATCGCCCCCTTTTGGAACGATCGATACACAAAGAATGCTGCGATCGCCAAAATTACGATGATAAGCGCGAGTGTAATGAGCGCAGAAGCCAAAGTGTCCGCCCGCAGCACGACGGCCGCAATCAAAGCGCCCGCACCGAGGATCCCCGGCAGCCCCATGCCCGGCGTGAACATTTCGAAGATCATCAGCCCAAGGCCGACCAGCAGGCAAACAAGCGCCGGCAGGCTCCAACCGACGATGTATGCAAGGAATCCGTCCATAGCAAAGTCCTCCTTTATATTGAATATACGGCACACGCATATTCTCACTTTTGATGTTAATAGTTTAACACACGGTCAAATGACTGTCAATAGCGTTTCCAAGAACTTAATTTGACATTAATATAGTTCAAACACGTGGGCGTTAAACCATCTGGCAAAGCCAAAATCATAGTTCGGCAAAATGCCGCTAGTCATGAGCTTGACGACAAGAACCCATACCAAAAACACCACCAGAAAGGAGAGCAGGATGATTGCAATCACAAGCAGCGGACTGGCGCCTTCATATTCGTCCTCATCCGCCTCCTGCGTGCGCTCCTTTGCGGATTTTCGGTGTCGCCGCACCGGCTCTGCAAAGTCGTCATCAAAAAGGTTTGGCACTTCCGTATCGGACGCATGCACTTTCTGGGGTTCCAGAACCGTTTCTTCCGTAGGCGCGTTTTCTTCTGCGCTCTCCTCGCTCAGCCAGAATTCGCTGTTTTCCGGAGCCATGGAGAATGCTGTTTCCGCAGAGGCTTCCATCTGAAACCTCTCCGCGCCTGATTCGGGTATTTCTTTTATGGTTCTTTCCGCATCGGCCGCCTGCGCGCAGGGTTCTTCCGCGCTGGGTGCGTCATCCTTCGGCATCTGCGGTTCGGATGCTTGCAGCGCCTCATCCACCAGCCCGCCGAGGAAGAGCGCTTCACTGCACGTTTGATCCGTCAACGCCATAAGCTGCGCATCGATATTTTCCTTCAGTTCGCTGCGGGAAGCAAGCGCCGCCACCTCTGCAAGCACGCGCCGCGTTGCGTCTTTCGCTGCGGCCGCATCATGCGTAATATCCAATGCACGGCCATAGATCTGTTTGGAATATAGCTGCATAAATGCGCGCAGCTCCCGCTTGTCGCCGCTGTTGAGCAGGGCGATCATCTCGCGTTTATCACGCTGTGTCCCTGCATTGTTTTGATCCTGCATGCCTCTGCCTCTCCTTTGACAGTATTTGTCATCCTTCGCTTTTATTATACATGCACCTGTATCCCGGAAGCAAATGAATTAAACATGAAGTACCTGCATACGGATGAAACTATGGAATATCGTCCTTCAATCCGCCGCCCGCGCAGGCGCGCCATATCACGCTTTTCCCCGCCTATCCGGCTGCTGCCGCTCGGGCTCGCTGCGCTTGCCCTCAGCCTGTTCGTGCTGCTGCTGCGCGGGTGTGCCATCACACGCGAGGAAACGGGGGTTCCGGGAGCTCTGCCGGAAGATATCTCTGCCGTCATCGCCGTATATGACGATGAAAACGACCGCGTGCTTTCCATGCGCCTTGAAGAATACCTTTGCGGCGTGGTGGCAGCCGAAATGCCCGCTTCGTTTGAAGAAGAAGCGCTCAAGGCGCAGGCGGTGGCCGCACGCACGTTTACCCTGCGCCGCCTCCCAGCCTGCGGAGGCACGCCGTGCGGGCGCTGCGGAGCGGATGTGTGCACGGACAGTGCCTGTTGTCAGTCTTATCGCTCTGCGGAACAGCTTGCTTCCAAGTGGGGGGCGGATGCCGCCTACTATTCCGCGCGCGTGGAAGAAGCCGTTTACAGCACGGCCGGAGAGGTCGCCACCTATGAGGGCGCTTTGATCGAGGCGCTTTACCATTCCACCGCGGGCGGCATGACGGAAAGCTCAGAGAACGTGTTTGCAAGCGCGCAGCCATATCTTGTGAGCGTGGAAAGCCCCGGCGAGGAAGGCAGTGCACATTATAGGGACAGCATAACCTTTCCGCGCAAAAGCTTTATCACAAAGCTGAACGCCGCGTTTCCAAGGGCGGAGCTTTCCGCAAAAAAGCTGGAGGTTCAGGTGGAAATCACCGCGCGCTTTGCAAGCGGGCGGGTTAAAACCGTGCGTTTGGGCAAGGTAGAAGTCACCGGGCGGCAGTTCCGCAAGGCGCTGGATCTCCCGAGCGCCAATTTTACCATAGAATTCGTGGGCGAGGATGTGCGCGTTTCCACCAAGGGCTACGGCCACGGTGTTGGTATGAGCCAGTACGGCGCGAATGCCATGGCAAAGGAAGGCTCCGATTACCGCGCCATCCTGCAGCATTATTATACCGGCATCAGCATTGAAAACTGGGGCGAAAGGCTGAAATAAAAAGGAGGACGCAAAAGCGTCCTCCTGTCCTTCTTCGCTTATCCCATCACCAGGCAACTGCTGTGCATGTAGCCCGTGTAGCCATTGGCCTTGCAGTAATACCAGCCCGTTTCCGAAACGGAGAGAATCGTCACCGGCGTGCCGCCATCAATCAGCGCGACCACTGCTGCGCTCGTGCTCCCCGACGCGCGCATGCGCGCCTGTGTTCCTTCTTTCACGTGCGTTCCCGATGAAACGCCAGCGCTCGGCGCAGGTGCAGGAGCCGGCGTGGGTGTAGGTGCAGCCGTGCTCCCACCAATGGAAATTCCGCCGCCTGTGGAGATCCCGCTACCGTTTCCTCCAACGGAAATCCCGCCGCCCGGGGTTGGCGTGACCGACGGCGCTGCCGTCACAGCAGCTTCAAGCGTGGGGTATACAAGCGCAGTGCGCTTCACGACGTACTTGGTGCGCAGATACCCTGTCACACCGTTATACGATCCATACCACCACCCCTTCTTCGGGTTGTCGGTGACAGCTGCCTCCCCGCCCTGCGGGATCGTTGCAAGTTTTTTCGCGCCTGTGTCCATGGATGCGTAGACATAGGTTTTTTTCGTTGCCTGATAGATCTCCTGCTTCTTCACCGGCGCATCCGGATCGCAGAGGATGTACTTCGTTCTCACATAGCCGAGCGTGCCGTCGGCAAGCTTTGCCTTGCACCAATCGGAGCCGAGCTGCAAAAGGGTCATCTTTTGCCCACGCGAAAGGGTTGCCACCGTGGTATCGCGCGAATTGGAGAAGCCGGTGCGCAGCGGCACATTGTCGAAGCGGGCCACCGCAGGGATTTCAGCCGGATCCGCCTTCGTGTCCTTGGGCTGTTCATAATCCGAATAGGAAGGGATCGCAGCCTTGAGTTTCTTCACAAGTTCCGGATCCGGAGCCTTTTTGCGGTCGATCTTGCAGGTGGTTCCCGGCGGGCAGTTGTAAAAGATCCATTGTGCAACATGCGGCAGCACGCGCACGCAGCCGTGGGAAAGGTTTTCGCCAAGCTTCCGGTATGCCGTGCGGGACATGCTGGATAATTTTTTGGAATTGTACATCACCGAATGGATGTAAATGCCGCGCACCACCTGTGTCCAATACTGTGCATATTGGCCAAATGCAACGAAATATCCGAAGCGTTCCTTGAGTTGGCCCAGTTTAAAGGTGCCTGCACCGGTCGGATTTTCCTCGTTTCCGGTCGTGCACAAACTTTGCAACACGATCGGCCCGCCGATTGCGCCCTCGTAAACGGTGATGATCTGGTTGACCAGATCGATCTCAATCGTGTAACGGTTTGGATCTGTGTTGTCGTAGTCCACTTTGCTGGTCATGCCCGGCAGCACCGTTGCTTCAGCGGGCATGGCAGGGATGAGCGCTATGGCCGTGGCAAGGCAGAGCACAAGCGCAAGCAAGCGTTTTTTCATCGTGATTCCTCCATCCGTTTTTTATCGAAAATAAGCGCGGCTTAGGCCGGCTCCTTTTCCTCCGCATCCGTGGCCCTGCAGATAAAATAAGTAGCTGCGAAGCCGCCTGCGAGCAGGGCTATGCAAAGCGCCTGCGTCAAAGACCAGGTGAAACCTGGAAAGATAAGTGCGATGGAGCCTGCAAGCAGCCCCAATACCGTATAATAAGCATACCCATGATGCCTGTCAAACATACGCTTGACGAGCGTAATGGTAGCGAGCACCGTAATCCCGGCCCCGGCCGCCACACACGCCATGATGGGAATATCGAAATGGTTGAGCGCGGAAAGGAGCGGCTCATACAGGCCCATATACATCAGGATAAACGAAGTGCTGATCCCCGGAATCACCGTACCAAGCGCAATGAGCACGCCGGCAAGCGCCGCGGTCCACCCGTTAAACGGCCAGATTTCGCCGCCCGTAACCAGCTTGTCCCCCGCCGCAAACAAAAGCACCAGCGCGATCCCAAACGCCGTCCCAAACAGATAGCGTTTCTTAAAGCCGTTCCGGTTGGCTTCTTTCAAAAAGGAGGGGATGCCCCCCAGCACCAGGCCGATCAGCGCATACATCACGGGCATTTTCCAGTTGAGCATCAGCCATTCCACCAGCCGGCTCGTTGCAAAAAGGCCAACCACGCCGCCAAGCCCAAGGGGAAGCAGAAACAGCGCATTGCGCCTGACCGCTTTAAAAAAGCCCACCACAGCGTTGATCACCGGGCGGTAAACCCCCATGGATACCGCTATTACGCCGCCGCTCGCGCCCGGCAAAATCGCCGCAATGCCGATAATGGCGCCCTTAAGAAGGCGCATCCAGAATCCGTTTCGTCTTTCGTTCATCGCAAATTATCGCTCCCAAAAACCGGCTTCAGAGCCGGGCACCGCGCATCACGCAAAAAGCGCAGCATGCTTATTTGTATTGTATCTCAAAATATTCCAACAAGTACAGCGATTTAAATAAAATTTACAAATGCTTGATTTTTAGGTTCGTCCGCCATTTTTCTCTTGCAAAGCAAATGGAAATGATGTATCATATTTAAGCATGATTGCGCCGGGCGAGAGCAAAGAGCCTTATGTATGGAGAGATGGCTGAGTTGGTCGAAGGCGCACGACTGGAAATCGTGTATGGCAGGAATGTCATCAAGGGTTCGAATCCCTTTCTCTCCGCCAAGCAGAAAAGATCATCCCAAGGATGGTCTTTTTTTGTTTGCTGAACATAAGAGAAAGGGCTGAAGGCGGGCTGGGCCGCTCATCCCCGGCAGAACCCCAATGCCGCATGGCGAACGCCCTTCTCTCTGCCAAGTTTAAGCTTTGTATAAGCCATGCTTTTTTACGCGCTAGACTTGTGGTAAAATTCGATAAAAACAATCAACCGTATAGATTTAAGGGGAGGTAACCATATTCCAAGCCCGGAAAAACTTCATGAAACATTGGAAGAACATGAAGTGGGCAAAGAAATCATCGCGCTGATTGACAGCGGTTTTGAAGGAATCGTATCAAAGGCAAAAAAGAAAACCAAAGCAGAGTTTTTCATACAGGCGCTTGAAATTATGGAGGACAAGCTCGGCATTCAGAAAACGAAAGAAATTTTCGAGGCAGATGGATGCTGTAAAAGCGGCGCGCGTTTAAAAGCTTCCAAAGAGTTCCGGCGTATCAATGCAGACTTATGTATGGAAGATAAACTTACAAAAATACGACATGCTCCCTATATGAATATGGGAAGCCCCGCGCTTGATGAAAACGGAGAAATTGTGGTAGACGCAGTCCGTTATTGCATAGACGGCAAGTATGCATGTGCGTGCCCATCAATCAGCAGGGAGCCCATTCAGCCTGAATCAAAAATTTACTGTTATTGCTGTGCCGGTCATTTTAAGTTTCATTATGAGATTATGCTTGGCTGTAAGCTTATGACGGCGGAAATTGTATCATCCCCCCTTGACAGCAAGGGAAACGATCCATGTGTTATTCGGTTTGCGGTTGTGGAGTAGCGGGATTTGCCCCTTTGGCTTCCGCCTCCTTTTTCTTCCACATCTGCAATCGTTCTGCATAACCATCCTTTTCTTCAGGATCGTCAAACAAGTTGGACGGTATAAGCGCGAAGAAAAGCAATAGACGAGTTATAGTGTAAAGGATGCATAGGGCGGTTATTGGAGGATCTTCGATATCCAGTTGGCTGAACATCGAAATCGGGGAGCGAATAGAAAGAATGCGAGTCGTAGAAACGGCGCTGATCCTCGCGATGGCTGCGTTCCGCCTTACCGTTGTGGCGAGGCGTGTAAGTCCGGATGAGCTTGTGCCGGATGCTGAGATTGGCAGCGGTTTTTTCAAAGAGCATGAGCAGGTGGCGGGTTGCGCGTGAGAAACGGTTGGTGCATTCAAAACCGTTGTCGGTCTGGATACACTTCATGGTGAAACCGCTATGTTTGAAGAAAGCGTATGCCTTCTTCAAGAAATCGACTGAGGAATAGGTGCTTTGCTCGTTGTAAGCAGCGAGATACACTTGATCGGATTCTTATATAAAAAACTATTTACATTGTGTTCCAACCGTAATAAAATAATTTTGAATTCGGCTGTTTTGCAGGAAGGAGAAACCATCAATTACAAGTGGGTCACGAAAGAAGAATTGTTGGGAATCTTTTGGAACCGGAAACGACGAGAATCCTGCAATTTATACCGGATCTGATAAATTTACAAACAGGTGAAGTATGAATTATCCAATAACTGCCATCGGCATCCTGCTGAACAAGGATTGCATCCTGGCCCGATATATGCCCTTGATTCCACTGAAGGAAAAACTGATAGCAGGACTTTTGCATTTGGGATGCGACACGAAAGAAAAGTGCACCTTACTGACCGATGAACAGCTTCTTTCCATAGGAATTCCAAACAAAGAAATGATTAATTTGTTCCGGCGATTTCTTGTGATGTATGACGTCAATCCACAAAAGTTTAAGGATATCGATTCCCTTTCTCTATCCGTTGGAGAGGCGAAAGCCTACCGTGAGTTGTATCAGCTACCCGGCATCAAAGCTACCCGTGCAGAGCTCTACTATAAAGCCGGGTACACCAATCTATTTGAGATAGCTTCGGCAACAGCGGAAGAAATCATTGAGAAAACATCACAGGTAATTGCAGCAGAAAGCTCAAACAACAAAGCTCCACTATTGAAGGAAGCCAGAACACATGTTGCTGTTGCAAGAGCATTTACATCTTCGATATAACTAATTGCTTTGCGGCATAAGGACAATCAATAAAACACAATGTTGCCAAAATATGTAGGTTTGTCAAACATGCTGGACAAACCTGCAATCGTTCTGCATAACCATCCTTTTCTTGCTTGACGGCAGGCACATTTACTGCTAAGCTGTTACCAAATTCTTTTTCTGGAGGCACGGACGCACATGAAGATCCGGGATATCGCTGAACCCAAACGCTTTTTTGAAGCGGTAAACGCCTGCCGCGGCCATGTTGAGCTGCTTACCAGCGAGGGTGACCGGCTCAACCTGAAGTCCACGCTGTGCCAATACATCGCACTTACGCAAATGTTTCAGGATGGCCGTGTGGAAGGCGTTGAACTGAGCCTCAGCGATCCGGAGGATTTCAAGCTGCTCACAGAGTTCCTTATAACAGAGTAAGCAAAGAACGATAAACGCAAATTCCAGAGCCGCGTTTGCGGCTCTTTTTATGCGATTTTTAGAAAACCGAAAAAACAGGGCTTGACAGTGTGACGGTTTGGACGTACTATATTTTGTATTAAAATATTATTATGTTCACAAAATCTTGTATTCTGCCATGTGCAGCAGGGTAAGCGGGCGAACCTCCCGCACTGTCCCGCAACCGTACAGCCGGAAAACCTGAAATGCAGGATTGTGCCAGAGCCACGGAGCATGGCAGGCATCAAACGCCGTATCCCGTGCTGCCCAAAAGCGCGGTTATTTTTTTGCAAACTGTTATGAGGGGGAGTTTTATGATTACGCACGTTATCAAGCGCAACGGTACGCGCGCGCCGTTTAAGCAGGAAAAGATCACCTGGGCGATTTATAAGGCCGCAGCCGCCGTGGGCGGGGATGACTTTGCAAAGGCGCAAGCCCTTTCGGACGAAGTCACGGCATTCGTTTCCGCGCATGCGGAAGGCAACGCCGCAGATGTGGAAACCATTCAGGACGCCGTTGAAAAGGTTCTTATCGAGCGCGGGCATGCCAAAACCGCAAAAGCGTTTATCCTGTATCGGGAAAAACGCCGCAGCGCGCGCGAAAGCAATGCGCTCATCGGAGCGACCATCAGCATGTTCTCCGATTATCTGGATGATAAGGACTGGCAAATTCAGGAAAACGCCAACACGCAGAAATCCATCAACGGCATGAACAACTACGTGCGGGAAACCTTCACCAAGCAATACTGGCTGCACGAGGTCTACCCGGAAGATGTGCGCCGCGCGCATTCCGAAGGCGACATGCACATCCATGATCTCGGCTTCTTCGGCCCGTACTGCGCGGGTTGGGATCTGCGCCAGCTGCTGACAGACGGTTTCGGCGGCGTTGGCGGCAAGGTGGAATCCTCCCCTGCAAAGCACCTTCGCTCCTTTTTGGGGCAGATCGTGAACTCGACCTTCACCACGCAGGGCGAAACCGCAGGCGCGCAGGCCTGGAGTTCCATCGACACCTATTGCGCCCCGTTCATCCGGTATGATGCGCTCACGAAAAAGCAGGTGAAGCAGGCTCTGCAGGAGTTCATCTTCAACATCAACGTTCCTACGCGCGTGGGCTTCCAATGCCCGTTTTCGAACCTGACGTTCGACATCAAAGCGCCGCGCACGCTTAAGGATGAACCCGTTATCATCGGCGGCGAGATGACGGGCGACCGCTACGGCGATTTCCAGGCGGAAATGGATCTGTTCAACGAAGCATTCTGCGAGGTGATGCTTGAGGGCGATGCAAAGGGACGCGTGTTCACCTTCCCGATCCCGACGATCAACGTTACGGCGGATTTCGATTGGGACAGCCCGGTGATCGACAAATTCATGGAGATTACCTGCAAATACGGCATCCCGTATTTCTCCAACTACATCAATTCCGACCTTTCCCCGGAGGACGCGCTTTCCATGTGCTGCCGGCTCCGGCTGGACACCAAGGAGCTGCGCAAACGCGGCGGCGGCCTGTTCGGCTCCAACCCGCTCACCGGCTCCATCGGCGTGGTCACGATCAACCTGCCGCGGATCGCCTATAAGTCCAAATCGCGCGAAGAATTCTTCGGGCGGCTCTGGCGGATGGTGCAGATTGCAAAAAACAGCCTTGAGATCAAGCGCAAGGTCATTGAAACCGAAACCGCGCGCGGCCTGTATCCGTATGCTGCCCATTACCTGCGCCATGTACATGCACGCACCGGGCAATACTGGTACAACCACTTCAACACCATTGGCATCATCGGCATGAATGAAGCCTGCATGAACCTCTTCGGGCCGGAAACAGATCTCACTTCCCCCGAGGGGCAGGCCTTCGCCATTGAGGTGATGGATTATCTCCGCGCCGAGATGAGCGAAATTCAGGAGGAAACCGGGCATTTTTACAACCTGGAGGCCTCGCCTGCCGAGGGCACAAGCTACCGCCTTGCCCGGCTGGACCGCGCGCAATACCCGGACATTCTCTGCGCGGGAACGGAGGAAACGCCGTATTACACCAACTCCACGCAGCTGCCCGTGGGCTTTACGGATGACATCTTTGAAACCCTTGATTTGCAGGATGCGCTTCAAAGCCGCTATACCGGCGGTACGGTGCTGCACCTGTATCTGGGTGAGCGCATTCCGGACACGGCAACGGCAAAGGCGCTCATTCGCAAGGTGTTCACGAACTATAAGCTGCCGTACCTTTCGCTTACGCCCACGTTTTCCATCTGCCCGAACCACGGTTACATCCGGGGCGAGCACTTCACCTGCCCGGAATGCGGCAGCGAAGCAGAGGTTTGGAGCCGCGTGGTGGGGTACCTCCGGCCTGTGCAGAATTTCCACAAAGGCAAAAAGCAGGAATATGCCGAACGCGTAAAATATGTGATAAAGGACGAGCAGCTTTGCGCATCGCAGGATTAGAAAAATTCAGCACGGTGGATTTCCCCGGCAGCCTTGTGGCGGTACTTTTTGCCGCATGCTGCAACTACCGTTGCTTCTATTGCCATAACCGGCACATTTTGGGCGAACCTCCGCTTCTTTCCGAGGCAGAGGTTCTTGCTTTTTTGCAAAAGCGGGCCGGGCTCCTCGATGGCGTGGTGTTCTCCGGCGGAGAGCCCACGCTGCAAAGCGACCTGCCGGAATGGCTCCGCCGCGTGCGCGCGCTGGGCTACAAAACGAAGCTTGACACCAACGGAAGCCGCCCTGAGGTGCTCCGCGCGCTCATTGCGGACGGGCTTGTTGATTATGTGGCCATGGATTATAAAGCGCCGCTTGAGGGATACCCTTCGCTTTGCGGCGCGAATTCCGCAGGCGTGCCGGAAAGCCTCGCGCTGCTGCGGGGTTCCGGCGTACCTTATGAACTGCGCACGACGCTCGTGCCCCAAATCACAGAGGCCAAACTGCGCAAAATGGCCGCAGCCGTCCCGGCGGACGCAAGCTGGTTTTTGCAGCTCTACCGCCCCCAGCCGGGCGACGAAGCGCAGCTGTGCGGCCTTGCGCCGTACACGCCGGGCGAAATCGAAGCGCTCGCAGAAACGCTCCGCCGCGTGCGGCCGAACGTGAAGGCAAGGTAGGGGGCAGGAATAACGCCGCACGTGCTGCCTGAACCGCAAAGCGCCTGCCCCGCAAAACGGGGCAGGCGCTTTCATGTTCGGCACACCGTTACGCCGCAGCGCCCGGCTTTGCACATTCCAGCACCAGCACGCGGCCGGAACCGAGGCTTTCCGGCGTAAGTGTGGCTTCGCTCTGGCGCATGCGGTGAATCGCTCCGCCCTTGATCGAATCAAGGAACGGCTTAAGTCCGCCCAGTTCAAAGCTGAGCTGCTCCGTCTTATAGTGCATGGGCACGAATACCTTGGGGTGCAGCATCTCCGCAAGCTTCTTCGCTTCTTCCCCATCGATGGTAAACACGCCGCCGATGGGGGCGAGCAAAACATCCACCCGTCCGGCCGCCGCAATGGCTGCTTCGTCCGGCAAATGGCCAAGGTCGCCCGCGTGCAGCAAGCGAATTCCATCCATCTCCACCAGAAACATGATGTTGCGCCCACGTTTTGCGCCATGTTCTTTATCGTGCCAGGTGGGAATGCCCATGATGCGCACGCCATGAACCTCGTGCATGCCCGGCTCTGTAATGCGTATCGGATCGCCCAACGCGGCCTCAAAATAGTTATGGTCGTAGTGATCGTGGCTCGCAGTCACGGCATCGACCTCTACCGGTGCGATGGTATACCCCGTCTTCGGCGCACATGGATCCATCAGAACCCGCATGCCGGAATCGCTCGTCAGCAGGAAACAGGAATGTCCCAACCATTTCAAAATCATACTATCTATCCTCAACTTTCTATAAAATCCGGTTTTGTGCCCGCCCGGCTCAAAGCATAGGCCAAAAGCCGTGCAGCGCATCCGCCCACATCCCCACAGCGGGAAAGCAGTTCTGCGCGCTCCCGCGCCGGCATCCCCCGCCCAATTGCGAGCACCGCACGCGCCGCACGCGCTGCGCGCGCCTGCAGCTCCCGGCAGCTCAGCCCTGCTTCCGCAACGCCAAAGCACAGCCAAAGCGCGCGGCGTACTTCGGTGCTGTCCGGGCAGCCTGCGCTTTCTTTGCGCGCAAGCATCCGCATGCGCGCCACCGCATACGGAAGAAGGCGTTCCGTGTCCTCCGGCAGCGCCGGCAGTTGCGCATCGTTCATCACGGCATGCATCAGCGCCGCATAAGCCGCATCCGTCAGTGCAAAGCAGATATGTCCGCCCCTGAGCACGGCCTTGGAACACATTTTTGCGCCGCAGAGCAGCGCAGGTACCTCTGCCTCCACCGCGCGCACGGCGAGAAGGCACTTCTCCGGCGCAATGCCAAGCCGCTGCGCAAGCGCACTCGAAAGCTCGTAGCCCTCCGCACAGGCGCGGATATCTTCCTCCTGCACGGATGCAATTCCTGTGCGGCGCAGCAAGGCGGCAGCGGCTTCCCGCGCCGCAGAATAAGCGTCAAACAAGCGCAGTGCACCGTCCTTCCAAAGATTATCAATAGCGTAGTGCATTTAAGCACGTTTGTCAAACGCGGAAATGAAAAGAATTCGTGAAAACATGCGGTAAATTGAAGAATTCTCCCCTTGCAGCTTTTATCGCGCACAAAAAGGGCGCACGCGGGTGCGCCCACAGCCCGTCAAATAAAATCGCGGGGCCGGGGGCCGCGGCCCCCGGGGATCCCATTGCACTTGGCGGTACGTGCATTGATTGCGCAGCGCTGCTTGCCAAGCAAGGTTTTCCCTGCATTGCCGCCTGCGCCTTCAGCCTTATGTGCTACATCACCAATTGCCCATCCTCCGTGTTGATGATGCGGAAGATTTGCTCCTCTTCCCCCGTTTCCGCATTGATGTACACGATGTATTCCTCCTCGCCGCAGGTTCCCTTAAACTCATAGCACAGCCGCTCTGTTTGCGGCGTAATCGGGATGAAGGCGAGCGCCCGGTCCTTTACGGTGAGGTTCGCAGAAAGCATGCCTTCCGCCTCCTCCATCGGAATGGAAGGCGCATTGAGCGTGCGTTCCGTGTGGCTGAACAGGTAATTGCGTGCATCCACGCCGATCACGCCGCACGTTTCCCGATCCACCCAAATTTTCACAAGGTCGCTGTACAGGATCACATCCCCCTGTGTTGCCGCAAAGTTGATGAGTGCACAACCGCCGTAATACTGGGCATAGGTGGCACGCATGCCTGCATACCCGTTTTCCACAAGATATTTTTCCGCCGCCTCCCGGAAGCGGGCTGTCTCTGCCTCATCCGGCACGCCCTCAGCGCCGCCTGTAGCGCTTGACATCAGCCACAGCAAATGTCCGCCCGTTTTTGTGATGGAAACATCCACCTCGCGCCCGTCCTCATATGTACCATGGAAATCGTACGCGGGAATCGTCCCGTCCGAGGCGCCCTGTGGCTCAATTTCGGAAAGCCCCGCTACCTTTGCCGCAATCGTGCGTGCTTCCTCCTCGCTGACCGGGTTGCCGGTAAGCCCTCTGGCCTCCTGCTTCTCGGTGCTTTCAGAAAACGGCCCGTCATAAATCAGCGTCGGGAACTCTTCAAGTCCCTCCTGCTCCTCATATTGCCCGCTGCCCTCACCCTCGCCTTGTACAGCTTCGGATGCTTCCGATGCTTCCGATGTGAAATACCCATCGTTGGTGAGAACCGCAATGGGAACATCCCCCACCGCAAGGCGCTCGTTTAACTCCGCGCCGATGCGGATACAGGCGTTGTGCAGCTCCGTAAGCTGCGCCTGATCCTCCTCCGTCATCGGGATGCCACGCACGGCCTTTTTGGTAAGCCCGTGCGCATAATCTCCCAGGCGCACCACAAAGCTGTTCAAATCTGCCGTGTCAATGTGGGATGCGGGGATCTGCGACATCAGGCTCACGCTTGCGCCTGAAAGCCGCCAGACATCGTCCAGCAACAACACATATTGTGCGGGCGACGCGGTAACACGAAGCTTCCCGAGCGCTGTCTCAAGGTTGTTTATATTATCGCAGAGTTCTGTGAACGCCCGGGTATACATCGCGGTTGTGCTGGTTTTATATTCTTCAGCCAGAGCGGATTGCTCCGAGCCCCAGAACGCTACGGCAACAAGCGCGATGGCGAGAATTGCCGGCAGTACGATGCGTTCCAACGTATCCTTTGTTTTCTGATTCATATTGCGTTTCCTCCTCAGCCCCGGAAAAACGAATGGTTCCCAATCCGAAGCAGCACAGGCTTGGAAAGCATCCATTGGTTTGTTGTCTTTGCGGGGTTGTAATAATACAGGCACCCGTTGGTGGGATCCCAGCCGTTCATGGCGTCGCGCGCAGCCTTGATCGCCGTTTCATCCGGTGAAAGGTTGATCTGCCCATCGCTTACCACGGAAAACGCGCCGCTCTGGTAAATCACGCCGCTCATGCTGTTGGGGAACTTGCTGGACTTCATGCGGTTCAGCACCACCGCCGCCACTGCAACCTGGCCCTTATACGGCTCGCCGCGCGCCTCGCCATATACCAGCCGCGCAAGCAGGTACAGGTTTCCCGAGTTGCTTGATGAGGACGAGCCGCCGGAGCTTCCGGACGAGCTGCTGCCCGAGAGCGTGAGCCCGAGCGCCTTTGCCGTGGCGCTTCCCACGATGCCATCCACCGTGAGGCCGTTTTTGCGCTGGAAATGCTCGACCGCCTTCTTTGTTCCGGAGCCGAAGATGCCATCCACCGCGCCGGTGTAATACCCCCATCGCTTCAGTTTTGTTTGCAGCTGTTTCACCTCTTCGCCGCGTGAGCCCACGCGCAGCGCGGCTGCAAGCGCCGTGGATTGCAGCAGGGCGCAGACCGTGAGCACCAGCACGAGCATCAGCGCAGCTTTTCGCTTATTGTGTTCCATAGCTTTCCTCCGTCTATGCTTTTCAAGAGCTTGATGAGGAGGCTGTTCGTCTTCAGCTCCTCATAGTCAATTTCCCCACCGGGAAGCTCCAATATGCACAGCGGCGGAAACATCACGCACCACCAATTTTGCCCTTTTCCCGCGCCGAGCACCACGCGCAGCGCAGCATACTCCCCTGCGGGGTAAACCTCTGCCCCATATTCCCGCTGTGGAAAGGGGAACGTTCCAATTTCAAGCGATGCACCATAGTCCATGCCGCATTCTGCAAGCGCCCGTTCCGCTGCAAAAAGCAAGCCCGCGCCATCCTCCATCAACCGCGCGCGTGCCTCCTCCGCTGTTTCAGCATCCTCCATGCGCGCACGTTCATATGCAAGGATTGCATCCCGCACGCGAAGCTTTGCGGCCTGATCTTCGGCCGAATCGCTGTTTGCAATTACATGGAGGCGGAATACCGATTCATATACGCTTTGCCCACTCTCCCGGTGTGCGCTGGCGCTTTTCCAACGCCCCGGCAGGCAAAGCAGCAGCGCCAATGTGAGCACAAAAAACAAAAGCATGTTTTTTTTCATTCCGTCGTTCATTCTCCTTCATGCGAATGGATTCACAGATAGTGCAAGCATTGACGTTTTCCGTGATTTTTAACCGTTTTGGGCTTATAATGAATATATGGAATATGAAGCACATGCAAAAATTAACCTCTTGCTCAATGTGCTCGGCAGGCGGCCGGACGGCTACCACGAGCTTTGCACCATCATGCACGCCATCGACCTTTGCGATACGGTCACAGTTGAACCCGCAACTGCGGTTTCCGTGGCGGCAGATGTGCCGCTTCCCGAACGCAGCGCGGCATTGCGTGCTGCGGAGGCTTACCGTGCCGCCGCAAAAACGGATGGAGCATGCATTACAATCCGCGCTCGCATCCCATCGGAAGCCGGGCTCGGGAGTTCCTCCGCAGATGCGGCGGCCGTGCTTTCCGGCATGCAGGCGCTTTACGGCGCGCTTTCGGAAGCGGAGCTTTTCGCCATCGCAGCGCGCACCGGTGCGGACGTTCCGTTCTGCCTTGCAGGCGGCGCAGCGCTCTGCGAAGGGATTGGCGAGCGGATCACGCCGCTTCCCGGTATGGCGCTCAACCTGCTTCTTGTAAAAGGCGCGCGCGGCGTCAGCACCAGAGCGCTCTTCGAAGGCCTTTCCCTGCCGCTGCCTTTGGGCGATGCCGGCGGCGCCGCTGCCGCGCTGCGTGCGGGCGATGTGCCGGCGCTCGCAGCGCGCGCATTCAACGCGCTGACTGCGCCTGCCGCCCGGCTTGTGCCGGAAATCACACGCTATGCAGACCGCCTGCGCGCAGAAGGCGCGCTCGCCGCCTGTATGACCGGGAGCGGCTCCGCCGTGTTCGGGCTCTTTGAAAGCCGTGCGGATGCGGAACGTGCAAAAGGCGCCTTTCCGGATGCGGCATTCACGCATGTGTGCCGCACGCTTCCCTTTTCCCACAAAACGTAGTATACTTCCTGTATTCTTACGATTTCGCTGAATTTTTATAGAAAGAATTGAGGAAAACCGGTATGACGCATATTACGGACCATAAAACCATCCATCTCATCGGCATCGGCGGCTGCTCGATGAACGGTCTCGCCCAGATCCTTCGCGACCGGGGCTATGCCGTGCAGGGCTCCGATGCAAATGTTTCCCCATTTACACAACGCCTGCAGGAACTCGGCGTTCCGGTCGCAATCGGCCATTCGGCCGACAACCTCGGCGCAGCTGACCTCGTCATTTATTCTGCGGCGATTAAGCCAACGAACATAGAGCGTGTGGCTGCAAAGGAACGGGGCATTCCGGAACTGGAACGATCCGTTGCGCTCGGCCAGTTGACCGAAGGCTACAAGGATGTGATCGGCATTGCGGGCTGCCATGGCAAAACGACGATCACTTCCATGTTGGCGTACATCTGCGAATCCGGCAAACCGGACGCCACAGTGCACATCGGCGGTTTTGTGGATATCCTCCACGGCGGTGTTCGCATCGGCGCGCACGACATGTTTATTACCGAGGCATGCGAATACGTGGAAAGCTTCCTGACGCTGCGCCCAACCGTAGCGTTGATCAACAATATTGACGACGATCATCTCGATTATTATAAGGACATCGACCACATTACCGATGCGTTCCGCAAATTCCTTGCCCTTCTTCCGGAAGGCGGCATGTTCATCGGCTGTGCGGACGATCCGCGGGTGCGCAGATTGCTTGTGGAACACAGGGGCGCGCACATTTCCTACGGCATGGCAAACGCGGATTATACGCCCGGCAACATCGTTTACGATGCAGCCGGCTGCCCTGCCTTCGATCTGCTGTATGAAGGCAGGAGCCTGGGCCGCGTCTCCCTTTGTGTGCCGGGCGAACATAACATCATAAACGCCATTGCCGCCGCAGCTGTGGCGCTCTATGCGGGCACCCCCTTCCCAGCGATCGCAGAAGCGCTGCATGCGTTTGAGAACACGCGCCGCCGCTTTGAATTTTTCGGCGAACGCAGCAGCATAAAGTACTATCACGATTACGCGCATCATCCGGCTGAAATCAACGCAACCCTTTCCGCCGCCGCGCGCGTGCCGCACGGGAAGCTCTGGTGCGTATTTCAGTGCAATTCCTATACCCGGGCAAAAACGCTCTTCTGCAAAAACGTGACCTGCTTTGCCCATGCGGATGAAGTGCTTGTGCCGGACATCTATCCCGGCCGCGAAACGGACGATGGCAGCGTGCATGCACGGGACATGGTTGCGGGCATCAACGCGGGCGGCACAAAGGCGGTTTACCTTCCCACATTTGAAGAAATCCGCGCTTACCTTGATGCAAATGCCAAGCCAGGCGATTTGGTCGTCACCCTTGGTTCGGGCGACGTTTACAAGCAAACGCAAAAGCTGCTTTAACACGCAAGTACCGCAGCGCTCCGGTTGTGAGCGCTGCGGCAGAGGGTTCTTATGTTCAGCTGGTTCCGTTTTCTCACCTATACCGTTACAACCTCCGTCACCCCGGGGCCGAATACCATTATGGCGTTTTCCACGGCAAGCCGCATTGGATTCCGGCGCAGCCTTCCGTTTTGCTTCGGCGTATGGCTTGGTTTTTTCTGCATTATGCTGCTTTCCACAGCGTTTTGCAGCGTCATGCAGGCATATCTTCCCGCGCTGCGCCTGCCGTTGCTCATCATGGGCGCGCTGTATCTGCTTTACCTCGCCTGGCATACCTACAAAAGCACGGATGCGATTTCCTCAAAGGATGAGCAAAGCGGCTTTCGCAAAGGGTTGCTGCTGCAATTTGTAAATGTTAAGGTGTATATCAACTGCATGATGTCGCTTGAAGGGTACATCCTTCCGCATTATAAGGGGCAAACGCTTCCGCTTGCGGGGTTTGTGCTGCTCGTGCCGACGCTCGGCTTCCTGACGCTGCTGCTTTGGGCAGGCTTCGGCACTGCGCTCAGCCGGTTTCTCGGCCGCCACCGCAAGGCCGCAAACATCGTGTTCGCGCTGCTGCTTGTATATTGCGCCGTTGCACTGTTCCTGTAAAGCCTGCATCCGGAGGACCGCATGGTTTATCTTTCGCGCTTCACTTTCCCTGATTCAGACCGGGAGTTCGATTTTTTTCTCAGCCAAAAGCGCACCTGCTATGATTCATTCTACCCTTTCCAGGTGCTCTCCCGCCACGCGTTTCTGGAAATCGATTTTTCGCCCGTCACGATCCTTTATGGCGGAAATGGCTCCGGCAAAACGACCGCGCTCAACATCATCGCGGAAAAGGTGGCCGCAGCGCGGGATTCCGCTTTCAACAAGTCCAACTTTTTTCCGGATTATCTCGCCCTATGCGGCGCCGGATTGGAAGACCCGCCCGGCGGATGCCGCATCATCACAAGCGATGATGTGTTTGATTACATGCTCAACCTCCGCAGCCTGAACGAAGGGATCGACCACCGGCGGGATGAACTGTTTCAGGAATACCTAAGCACAAAGTACTCCGAATTCCGCCTGGAGTCCATTGAAGATTACGAGAAACTCAAGCGGAACAACAACGCGAAACGGCTCACGCAATCGAAATTCGTGCGCAAGGAGCTGATGGACAACGTTCGGGAATATTCCAACGGGGAAAGCGCGTTCCGCTACTTTACGGAAAAGATCGGCGAGGATGGGCTTTATCTCTTGGATGAGCCGGAGAACAGCCTCTCCCCCGCACGGCAGGCAGAGCTTGTTGACTTTCTTTCGGATTCCGTGCGTTACTTTGGCTGTCAACTCGTGATCGCCACACACTCGCCGTTCATCCTCGCGTTCCGCGGTGCAAAAATTTACGATCTTGACGCCAACCCCGTGGATGTGAAGCGCTGGACGGAACTTGCCAATGTCCGCGCCTATTATGACTTTTTCAAAGCGCACGAGCGGGAGTTCAAAGGATAATAAAGCCGCATCTTACAACGTGCCCTGCAAATCGTCCAGCGTAAGGGAAAATGCGGGCAGGCAATGCACAAGGAAATATTGGAGTTCATCGCTTTGGATTGCGCCGATCTCCTTGCCGATTGCCGCATATGCATGCTGAAATTCCTTATTCCCTGCGTTAAGCTCATAAATACATTTGATGTAAGCGCAAAGCTTGTCCGCGCATTTGAGCAGCTTCTTTTCGCCGGGCGTCAGCTCCGAGGCATGCAGATAGGCGGCATAGTCCGCGCGGAGTTCCTGCGGCAGGTGGTTTTTCAGCTTGTCGGCAGCGTTTTTTTCAATTTGCTTGTAGATGGTTTTCATTTCATCGTTGTAGTACTTTACCGGCGTCGGCAGGTCGCCCGTGAGCACTTCGGGCGCATCGTGAAACAGCGCGCAGACCGCAAGCTTGTCGGCATCATATTGCTTTTCAAAGCAGCGGTTTCCGATGGTTGCGAGAAAATGTACAAGAAACGCACATTCCGCCGTATGCTGCATCAAATCTTCCTGCTCCGTGTTGAACATCAGGCTCCACCGGTTGATATAGCGCATCCGGAAGATGAGCGGCAAAAAAGTATTGTCCATGCGTTGCCTCCAAACCCGCCCTGTATCCGCACGGCGGGTCCCATTTGTTATTTGTTATCAAAAGGATACCAAAAAAATGTGCGGGCCGCAATGCGGGAAACACCATGGAACGCAGCAATGCATATAAACTGCATAAATCAGGCGCACGGCGGCACATGCGCCTGCATAAAGCGTTATTTCGTTTGTGCGGCCGCACGCGCCCGCGCCACGGCAATCAGCGCAAGCTGGTCGCCGATTACGGTATAAAGCGCTGCCGCTGCTTCCAGTTCATCGTCACAAAGGCCTTCTGCGATTTGCAGCGCAAGCGCCGCACCAAGCAATACGTATTCATCCGGTTGCATAAGCGGTACCCTCCTCTTATAAAAGCATATGCATCCCACAGGAAAAGCGCCTCCCATGAATGGCGCCTCTGCAGAGCGGCTTGCAAAAGTTCAGGAAAAATCATATAATGTTAAATAATATAAATTTAAAGGAGCTGATCTCCACAATGGAGGACGGAAGTCCAACAGGGTATTTCATATCCATTTTCCTTCTGATTCTTGGCGGCGCATATTTTGCAGGGACTGAGATTGCGCTTGCATCCGTAAACCGCATCCGCATGATGAGCTATTCGGACAATGGTGATAAGCGGGCCACGCGTGTTCTCTATATTCTGGATCATTTTGACAAGGCGCTTACAACGCTTCTGATCGGCAACAACATAATGCATATTGGCTGCGCAAGTATCGCTACGCTTATGGCAACGAAGCTATGGGGCGAAGGCGCAGTGGATGCGACCACGGTCGTGATTACGGTGGTTGTGTTTTTCGTGTCCGAAATGATCCCCAAGCGGTTTGCAAAGGCCTGCAACGAACGCTTTGCGCTCATGGTATCCGGCTCGCTGATCCTGCTGATGAAATTTTTCACGCCCGTTTCGTTCATATTCTCCAAACTGAGCGCATGGGTGAGCAAGCCCTTTAAAAAGGCGAAGGAAGAGCCCACCGTTACGGAGGATGAATTGTACGACATCATGGAAACCGTTGCGGCGGAAGGCGCGCTTGATGAGGATACAACCGAGCTTGTGCAGAGCGCGCTGCAGTTTTCGGACACATTCGTGCGCGAAGTGCTCACCCCATGGGAAAAGGTTGTCTTTCTGCCGGTGAACGCGCCGCATGCGGAGATTCTTTCCGTCATCCGGGATAACGCGCACTCGCGCCTGCCTGTAGTGGATGAGGAAGGGCACCCCATCGGCGTGCTGCTGATCCGGAAATATCTTAAGGCGCATATGCGCGGCGAAACGCCGGAGCTCAGCTTAATCATGGAAAGCGTGCACTTTGTGGATGCTGATATGCCCATTGACGACCTGTTCCCTGTGATGAGCCAGAACAAAACGCACCTTTCCATCGTGCGCGACGCAGAGTGGAAAACGCTTGGCATCATCACCATGGAAGATATTCTCGAAGAACTCGTGGGTGAGATTTACGATGAGGACGACCATGAGGAGGACCATGCGGAAGCCGCTGAGCAGGGAGGAGCAGCCTGATGCAGTATTTCCTGATTGTAATCCTGATCGCACTTTCCGCATTCTTTTCCGGTTCGGAGATCAGCTATGCGTCCCTGAACGGGATGCGCATGAAAAACGCCGCCGAAAACGGCGGGCCTGCCGCAAAAGCAGCTTATAGCATCTACCAGGCATATGATTCTGCACTTGTTACGATCCTGATCGGCAACAACTTTGTGAACATCGCCTCCTCATCGGTAGCAACGGTGATCGCGCTCTCCCTGATGGGAGATGAAGGCGCGCTGGTTGCAACGGCGGTGATGACGGTGCTGATCCTCACCTTTGGTGAAATCGTGCCGAAAATCGTGGCTGTGCAGGTGGCGGAAGGGTTTGCAAAGGTTGTTGCACTGCCCCTTCGCGCGATGATGATCGTCACAAAGCCCATCGTATGGGTATTCAACAAGCTTCTGATGTTGCTTGACCGCCTCTGGGCCGGCCTGAGCGAAAGCGGGCCTTCCGTGACGGAGGATGACCTTGAAACCATCCTTGAAACCGTAGAGGACGAAGGCGTGATCGACGAAGACCGCGCGGAGCTTCTGCAGAGCGCGCTCGACTTTGGCGATGTGCTCGCCTACGAGGTTATCACGCCGCGCGTGGACATGCTTGCCATCGACATTGAGGACCCGTGGGACGAGGTGCTTGAAACAGCATACGATTCCCCGTTTTCCCGCATTCCGGTCTATGCGGACAGCATCGACAACATCATCGGCATCCTGCACCTGAACCATTTTTTCAAAGAGCTGGTGGACCGGCCGCAGTTTGACCTGCGCTCGATCCTCATGCCGGTAAACTTCGTGCATAAAACCATGCCGCTTGACGATGTGCTTGCCGTCATGAAAACGCGCCAATGCCACATGGTCATTGTGACGGACGAATATGGCGGCACGATGGGCTGTTTGACCATGGAGGATGTGCTGGAGCAGCTTGTGGGCGACATTTGGGATGAATCGGATGAGATCGTGGACGAATTTGTGCAGACCGGCGAAGACTCCTACGAAGCCGACGGCAACATGCGCATTTATGATTTCTTTGAAGAGTTGGACATCGACGACCGGGATTTCGACGACGACAATGCCACCCTTGGCGGTTGGGCCATCGAAATGCTTGGCGATTATCCAAAGGTTGGGGACAGTTTCGATTACAAGAACCTGACCATTACGGTGAAAAAGCTCCAGAACCTCCGCGTCACGCGCCTTGCGGTGCAGGTGCGCCCACTCCCTCCGGAGGAAGAGGAGGAATAGAAACGGCTGCAGGCGACGGAGGATTGCCTTATTTCTGCGAAGGGCTGCAGGGTATGGCAATCCCCGTCAGGATGTGTTGTTACGACAATCCTCCGTCAGCGGCTTTGCCGCTGCCACCCCCTTTCCAAAGGGGGCTTTTTGGTATGTTTTAACCAAAAGGCTCCTTTGGCAGAGGAGCTGTCCGCGCAAGCGGACTGAGGCTTGTCTTATTTTCGTAAAGGGCTGCGGGGTCTGGCAATCCCCGTCAGCACCTTCGGTGCTGCTTCTCAGTGCGCAATGGTCGCGCCGCGTTGCCGCTGGAGCGGCTTTTTTGCTACTCCTGTGTTTTGAGGGAAAACGCATTCTTCCGGAATTCGATCAATCCATCCCGCTGCATTTTGCCAAGCTCTGCGGAAAGGGCGCTGCGCTCCACGCAAAGGTAATCCGCGAGCTGCTGGCGGGAGAACGGGATTTGGAAGCTGCGCTTTCCTCGGCGGATGGATTCCGCCGAAAGATAGGAAAGCACCCTGCCCCGGATGGTTTTCGGCGCAGTGTGAGTAATCTTTTGCGCCAAGCGGAGATTCTTTTGCGCAACGCATGCAAGAAGGTTGCGGATGAGCTGCGCATGAAACGCACAGGCCGAAGGGCAGGTGTGCAGAATGCGGGAAACGCTGAGCAAAAGCACGCTGCTTTCCTGCGCGGCGACAGCGTTCACCAGTGAAACCGCGCCGGGCACGGCAGCGTAGGCCTCCGAGAACAGCTCCCCCGGGCCGATGCGCGAAAAAATACTTTGATTCCCCCAGAGATCGTCCTGCACGATGTGTACCTCCCCGGAAAGCAGCAGCCCTGCGGCCGGAACGGCTTCGCCCTGACGGCAGATCAGCGCGCCCTTTGGGTAACGCCGTTCCACTGCCTGAAGGCAATGCAGCATGGCGGCCGCTTCTTCCGGCGAAATTCCGCGGAACAAATCGCTTTGCGCGATCAGCTTATCATTCATAATTTCCTCATTTTGTTGGAGAGACAACATAATTTTGATTGACAGTATAGTATGATGCAGGTACGGAGTCAAGAAGAAAAAGGAGGAACACGATATGATTCGCAGGGTCATTCAGATTGATGAAGAAAAATGCAACGGCTGCGGCGCATGCGCGGCAGCATGCCATGAAGGCGCAATTGCCATGATAGGTGGGAAAGCGCAGCTCATGCGCGACGATTACTGTGACGGGCTTGGCGATTGCCTGCCCGCTTGCCCCACAGGGGCGATCACCTTTGTGGAGCGGGAAGCTGCGGCGTATGACGAGGCAGCCGTGCTGAAAAACAAACAGGAAAAGATGCAGGGTGAAGGGAAAACGCTGCCTTGCGGCTGCCCCGGCACACAGGCAAAGGCGATTGTGCGCGGCACGGCAGAGCCGGAGGCATGCAGCGCAGCGCCCATGGTGTCGGAACTGCGGCAGTGGCCGGTGCAGATCAAGCTTGTTCCGGTCAATGCACCGTATTTTGAGGATGCGCACCTGCTCGTTGCGGCAGACTGTACCGCATATGCCTACGCCGCCTTCCATCGCGACTTCGTGCGCGGACGGATCACGCTTGTGGGGTGCCCGAAGCTCGACAGTGTGGATTACAGCGAAAAGCTGACGGAAATCCTTCGCAACAACAACATCAAGAGCGTAAAGGTTGTCCGCATGGAAGTGCCCTGCTGCGGCGGCATTGAAAACGCAGTAAAGTCTGCGCTGCAGGCGAGCGGAAAATTCATTCCCTGGCAGGTGGTAACGGTTTCCACGGACGGAAGGATTCTTGAGGACTAAATTCGCTTGTGCGAAACTGGCGCACCCACGGGTGCGCCAGTTTCCATTTCTTTATTTCTTCTCCAAAATATCCCTTGCCACAATCACGCCCGTGACGCTCGCCTGCATCAGTCCGCGCGTGATGCCTGCGCCGTCACCGATGGCATAAAGGCCGGGCACAGAGGTGCGGAAGCGGTTATCCACTTCAAGCTTGCAGGAATAAAACTTCACTTCTACGCCGTAAAGCAGCGTGTTGCGGGAGTAAAGGCCCGGGGCAAGCTTATCATAAGCGCGGAGTGCTTCGATGATGCTCGTCAAATGCCGGTGGGGCAGCACAAAGGAAAGGTCTCCCGGCACGGCCGTCGTAAGCGTTGGCCGGGTGGTGGACTTTGCAAGGCGGGAAGCATCCGTCCTGCGGCCGAGCAAAAGGTCGCCCAGGCGCTGCACCATTACCCCGCCGCCTGTGAGCATGTTGCCTAACTGCGCGATGTAGTTGCCGTATTTAATCGGCTCATCAAACGGCTTGGTGAAATGCGTGCTCACCAGCACCGCAAAGTTTGTGTTTTCCGTGCGCAGGTTTGCATCGTGATAGCTGTGGCCGTTCACCACGGCGATGCCGCCTTCGTAGTGTTCCTCGCTCACGATGCCGCCGGGGTTCATGCAGAACGTGCGCACCTTGTTTTCAAACGTGTCTGCATAATAAACAAGCTTCGCCTCATAAAGGTGCTGCGTCAGGTGATCCATAATGGAATTGGGGACCTCCACGCGCACGCCGATGTCCACCTCGTTGTTGGAAAGCGAAATGCCAAGGCGTTTGCCCTCGTTTTGCAGCCATTGTGCGCCGCCGCGGCCGGGGGCCATAATGATGTTTCCGCCATAAACATCGCCTGCATCCTTACCGGAAACGTAATGCACGCCAACTGCACGCCCGTTTTCCATGATCACGCGCTCTGCGGTGGTGGAGCCCATGAACGTGAAGTTCTCGTGTTCCATCAGCCACTTATACATGTTTTCAAGCACAATTGCGGAATATTCCGTGCCCATGTGCCGCACGGGGCAGCGCACAAGATGGATGTTGTGGCGGCTTGCCTCATAAGCGATTTCAGCCACCTTCGGGTCGCCCTTGCCGTGCACGGCATCCGGCGCACCAAAGCCGACATAGACGGAGTCCGCATAGTCGATGAGTGCCTGTGCCTCTGCCTCCGGAATGTATTTTGTGATGTTGCCGCCTACCTCGTGCGAAAGGGAAAGCTTGCCGTCCGAAAACGCGCCCGCGCCTGCCCAACCGCTCATGATGGCGCAGGGATTGCAGCCCACGCATTTTCCTGTAATACGTGCCGGGCATTTGCGCTCCGCGATGGCACGTCCGCTGTCCATCAGCAACACCTTTTTCGTTTCGTCGTGCTTCATCAGCTCAAGCGCAGTAAAAATGCCCGCCGGGCCTGCGCCGATGATGACCGCATCATATGTTTTGTTCATGGCTGCATCCTCCTGTTTTAGACTGGCCCATTTGAGCCCGAACTATAATATATCAGAACAAGCAAAAAGTAAAGCTTTTAGAACGAGCTTTAATAAAAGAATTGTTTATGGGAATATAACCATGTGTTGCCGGCAGCGCTTTATGGCCGCATCCCCCAAAGCATTGTGCCGCGCGCTTCTCCAAGGCATGTAAAGCCATACTTTTTGTAAAACGCATTGCCCTTCCCATTGTTTTTCCCGCAGCCGAGCATCACGCCGTGCACATCCTTTGCACGGAGGGCGGCAAGCAAGGCATCCATCAGTTGATGGCCGAGGCCAAGCCGTTGATATTCCGGGAAAATATCGATGTGGAGGTGTGCGGGATACGCACGCGCAAAGCGGCCCTCCACCTGATGAAACAGCCAGTTGCGCGCCGCGCTGCGGGAGCAGCGCCAGATTCGGGGCAGATATGGCAGGAAGCGGATGCGGTAGCGCCTGTAATCCGGCGCAGAGATGATATAGCCCACCGCCTCATCCGCATCATTGGCGGCAACGAAGCAGGTCGAAGGCTCACATTCCGTGTAATAGTCGTTGTACATCAGAAGAATCCATTGCCGCAGCGCCGCATCCTCATAGACGCGCGGCGTAGCCGTTGCAAGGCAAACCTCCCGCATACGCTCCCGGTCGCGCGGTTCATACGGACGGATGTGCATTTCAGCCCCAAAGCCTTTCCCGATACACCCCCCGTGCCTTCAGTGCGCGAATGCTTTCCATCACCATCGGTTTATCCTCATGGTAGGTTACGCCAAACCAGCTTTCGTGCGTCGGCAGCACGCGCACGCGCGCCTTCCCGGCAAGGATGGCTTCGCAAACCGCATCCGGCAGCAAGTCCTCGTATTTCAGCGGATTTTTGACAAGGCCTGCGGCGAGGTTTTCTTCAAAGCGGGCATGCAGTAGCGGAAACAGGCCGCTTTGGAACCCCCAGCAGTTCATGGAAACCGTTGTGCCGCGCGGCAGGAACACGGCCTCGCCCGCCGCGTTTTTGTATTCCGCACCCTCCTGCGTTTTAACGATGCCGAGCCGCTCGCTGATGCGCGCGAGATATCCGTTTTCCACTACGCATTCGCCGCGGTTGACGCTGCCATGGTCGGTCAGCGTATTTTCAAGGAGATATCCCACCGCAAGGTGCTCGGCCGCATGCGCAGGGTTGGATAGAAACTCGTACAGCAAACGGAAAGCCTCCGGCCCGTAATAATCATCTGAATTGATGACGGCAAACGGCCGTCCAGCGATGGCTTTCTCCGCAGAGAGCAGGGCATGCGTTGTGCCGAGCGGCTTCACACGGCCTTCCGGCAGGGCAATGCCTGCGGGGATTTGATCAAGCTCCTGATACGCATAGGCCGTTTTGATGTGCGGGGCGACGCGCGTGCCGATCGTCGCTTTGAAATCAGCTTCGATTGCATGCTTGATAATGAACACGACTTCATCAAACCCGGCGCGCAGCGCGTCATACACCGAATAATCGATTATGAAGCAGCCTTCTGGGTCAATGGGATCCATTTGCTTGATGCCTCCGCCATAGCGGCTGCCCATGCCGGCCGCAAGGATGGCCAAAACAGGTTTTTGCATGTTGCGCTCTCCTTTGTAAAATTAAAGTGCTGTGGCGGGATTATGCCTGTTCAATCTGGCACATTTTCATTGTAGTGAGCGCCGCCGCATGGCTTTCAGGCGTGACGCCCGCGCAGCAATCCGGCGCGATAAAGATACGATTTCCCGGGAAATAAGCCCGCAAAAGGAGTGCGTTCGACACCACGCAGATGTCCGTGCAAAGGCCCATGAGCAGGAATTCCGTTTCCGGCCCCACATGTGGGCGCAGAAGCTCCGGCAATGCGATGCAGCCGAACGTGGGCTTGTCAACGATGCGCGCGCCCTCCGCAAATGGGGCGATTTCAGGCGCAAGCGCCCACCCCGCGCTGCCCTGTTCGCAATGCGCAACGGGGAGGAGCTTGCCTTCAAGGGATTGCATGTAATCGTTTCCGTGCGTGTCCCGCGTGAAAACGAGCATCGCGCCCGCCGCGCGCTCCGCCTCGATGCGTGCCGCCACCGCAGGAACGATTCTGCGCGCTTCCGCCGTGCCGAGCGTGCCGGTAATAAAATCGTTCTGCATGTCAATCACAAGTACGATTCGTTTTTCTGCGTTCATGGTATGATACCTCCAAAGAAATTAAATTGCACAATCTTCAGCCGCCGGCGGCGATGGTTCCTCCAAAAAGAAGCCTTGGGGGTTCCCTCGTCACCCCGTGCGGAAACTCAGTATACCGGGTATCCGTTCACATACATTGCAAGGTACGCAACAAGCCCTGCAAGGGAAAGAAACGTTGCTAAGGCGTCCTTCCTGCGCGTATCCGCAAGCGCGGCAAGCGCAAGGGCGAGCGGGAAGCAGGCGGCAAGGTAGCGCGGCGCGCTCAAAAGCCACGTTGCGCCAATAGCAATGACGAAATAGGCGAGAAAATATGCCGTATAGGAAGGCCGGAGCCGTTTTGCCGCAGCTGCCATAAGCCCGAGTGCGCCAAAGGAATACGCAAGGTTCGGCAGCCACAGCCCAAATAGTTGGCGCAGGTTCCCTTCCGCAGCCGTAGAAAGCGCATATTCCGTCTGGTAGGCGGCAGTTTCAAAGAATAACCCGAAGCCTTGGCTCCAGTGCTCCCTCTGGTATTGCATAAACTTGAGCGGATCGCCCGTTACGGCATAATTGATGGCAACATAGGCTGCAAGGCCAAGCGGCACAAGGAGCATGCAAATCCCCTGCCGGATGCGCGTGTTCTTTTCCGCGGGAAGCGTTCCCATGCGCCGCGCGCGCAAAAGTCCATAAAGCCACTCCACAAACACGAACGCAAGCAGCAGCACACCGACCGAGCGCGTGAACGCCGCAAGCGCACCGAACAGGCAGCCCCAAAGGTAATGCTTTTTGCGCACCAGATAAACGCACAGAAGCGAGCAGAGCAGGAACAGGCTTTCGGTCATCGGCGCGGCAAAAAAGAATGCAGCCGGGGTCAAAAACAGGAATTTTACCGCGCGCAAGGCTGCCTCCCGCTCGTAATCGAGCGCGGCAAGTTCATACATCAGAATCGCGGCGGCAATCGCGCAAAACGAGGAAACAAGCATTGCGGACACAAATGAATTCCCCGTGAGAAAATTCAGCGCCCGGATACAGATGGGGTAAAGTGGGAAAAAAACGATGTGAAACCGCGGATCACCTTCGGTTACATACCAGTTTTCGGCAATGCCCAGATAACTTGGGGAATCGCTTTTCAGCCAGCACGCGCGCAGTGTATCCCAAATGCCGCCCTCATAAACGCCGCCCGCCGCGTGGAATGCATATCCCACGGCAAAAAGGAAGAGGCGCGTAATGAGCATAAAGAGCACAATGCGCTCCCATGGGTGCCGCTTATCCCGCCGGAGGCTGCGCCGCCCAAGCCGGGCATCCGGCGAAGGGAGCGGCTCCGCGGTGAAGAAGCAGAGCGCGTGATCCACGCCGCGCAGCAGGCAAAGCGCAAACAGCAGACAGGATAGCCCCGCTGCGACAAGCCCCGCAAGAGAGCCTGCGCGCGTGAGCGCATACCACCCAAACGCCGCTGCAGTAAGGGCTGCGGCACAAACATAAATCCGCCTTTGAAGCTTGTTTTCTTTCCACCAATTCATAACAAATCCATTATAGCACGCGGCGCGACAGGGAACAACTGCGCCGAAGCGTTTGCGGATTGTTTACAATTTCCGCTTGCACAGCCCGGCTCGGCGCGCCGGAAAGCGCTACGTTAAATGTATACAAGTATATATCCCGCGCATCCCTTGAAATCCGAATTTCCTTGCGATAAGATGAACTTGCCGCAATGCGGCGCTTCCGTTTATGTATTCAATTAAAAATCAGAAGGAGCAAAAAACCATGATCGAGTTGACCTCCCACGGCGTGTATCTCGTGGACGGCAAGCCGCAGGAAGGCGCGCCGATGAGCATGAGCCCCGACGCGGCGCGCGAAAACACCATCGCGTATTCCATCCTCCGCGCGCACGATGTATCCGACGATCCCAAGAAGATGCGCATCAAGTTCGATTGCCTTGTTTCGCACGACATCACCTACGTCGGCATCATCCAGACCGCGCGCGCAAGCGGCCTCAAGGAGTTCCCGCTTCCCTATGCCATGACCAATTGCCACAACAGCCTTTGCGCCGTCGGCGGCACGATCAACGAGGATGACCATGTGTTTGGCCTTTCTGCCGCAAAGAAGTACGGCGGCATTTATGTGCCGGCAAACCAGAGCGTCATCCACAGCTATGCTCGCGAGGCGCTCACTGCCTGCGGCAACATGATCCTTGGCTCCGACAGCCACACCCGCTATGGCGCGCTTGGCACCATGGGCGTTGGCGAAGGCGGCCCGGAGCTTGTGAAGCAGCTTCTCAAGAACACCTACGATGTGCCTGCCCCTGAAGTTGTGCTCGTGTACCTCACCGGCGCACCGAAGAAGGGCATCGGCCCGCACGATGTCGCGCTCGCGCTTGTTGCAGCGACATTTGACAGCGGCTTTGTGAAGAACAAAGTGCTTGAGTTTGTGGGCCCCGGCGTTGCGAACCTGCCCGTCGAATTCCGCAACGGCATCGACGTTATGACCACCGAGACCACCTGCCTCTCCTCCATCTGGGAGACGGACGATCAGGTCAAGCATTATTATGACGTATACGGCCGGCCTGAGGCGTTTAAGGCCCTCAAGCCCGGCAACGTCGCTTACTATGACAGCATGATCCACATCGAGCTTGACAAGATGGAATCCATGATCGCGCTGCCGTTCCATCCCTCCAAAGCGCACACGATCCACGAGTTCCAAAAGAACGCGAAAGCACTTCTTGCGGAAGTCGAAGCTGAAGCCGCAAAGAAGTTCCCGAAAGCCAAGACCGACCTCGCCAGCAAAGTGCAGCCGGATGGCTCCGTACTTGCAGATCAGGGCGTCATCGCCGGCTGTGCGGGCGGCACCTATGATAATATCATGGAAGCTGCGGCCATCCTCAAGGGCGGCGACGTGGGCGACGGCTATTTCGGCCTTTCCGTGTACCCGATGAGCGTCCCCGTGAGCCTGGAGCTCACCCGCGTGGGCGCTTCCGCCGAGCTTCTTGAGGCGGGCGCTATCATCAAGCCCAGCTTCTGCGGCCCGTGCTTCGGCGCAGGCGATGTGCCCTCCAACAACGGTCTTTCCCTCCGCCACACCACCCGTAACTTCCCGAACCGCGAAGGTTCCAAGCCCGGCGAAGGCCAGATCGCAACCGTTGCGCTTATGGACGCCCGTTCCATTGCGGCTACTGCGCGCAACCACGGTGTGATTACCGCGGCAACGGATGTGGACTATGATATGCCGGAGATCGATTATCACTTCGACAAATCCGTTTACGAGCGCCGCTGCTATAACGGCTACGGCAAAGCAGATCCCTCCGTTGAACTGCGCCTTGGGCCCAACATCACGGATTGGCCGAAGATGTATGCCCTGAATGAGAACCTGCTCGTAAAGCTTGCGGCTGTCATCAATGATCCTGTGACCACCACGGACGAGCTGATTCCCTCCGGCGAAACAAGCTCCTACCGCTCCAACCCGCTGCGCCTCTCCGAGTTTGCGCTTTCCCGCCGCGTGCCGGAATACGTCGGCCGCAGCAAAGCTGCACAGGCGCTTGAGAATGCGCGCATCGCAGGCGAAAAGCCCGCGGAACTGATGGATGCACTCGCCAAGGTCGGCAATGCGGAAGAACTCATCAACACCACGAGCACCGGCTCCGCCATCTTTGCCAACAAGCCAGGCGATGGCTCCGCACGTGAGCAGGCCGCTTCCTGCCAGAAGGTGCTCGGCGGCTATGCCAACTTCTGCTATGAGTACGCCACCAAGCGCTACCGCAGCAACTGCATCAACTGGGGCATCCTTCCCTTCACCCTTGCGGAAGGCACCAAGTTCGATTATGAAGACGGCGATATGGTGTTCGTACCCGGCATCCGCAAGGCAGTTGAAACCGGCACCGAAACCATTCCTGCGAAGGTCATCCGCAAGTGTGGCTGCGTGGAGGATATCACCCTTTACATCAAAGGCCTCACTGCCGACGAAAAGCAGATCCTGCTCGACGGCTGTCTGATGAACTATTATGCTGCACAGCTGAACAAATAACCGCAGCCAAGCGGCCACGAAATGAAAACGGATCCCACCCGGCATTTGACTGGGTGGGATCCGTTCATTTTGCAGTGGAATTTAATCGAAGAATTTCCCTTTGTAGAAATTCTCGTTTCCGAGCTTCTTTGCGGTCAGCCGAAAAATCACATTGCCATCCGGGCATACGATGTCCTTGCTGTATTTGCTGGTTCCGCCAATGTTTTCCAAATCTCCGCCACTTCTTACGGCCTCCATGATCGGGAACATCAGCATCATTGTTTTGGAGCAAATCCCCTGCCCAGCAGCATTCACCGGGCAACCATACGTGCAGGTATAAATATCGCCGATTTCCTCACCATTTCTGCAATACCGCTCTGTGTGGTCACCGCGGAGAAATCCGATTACCTTAATCTCCCATTCATATTCTTCGGCATACCATTTTTTCATACTTTCCCTCCAAACCCAGATTTACTTGATTCTAATTCCGCTAATACCATCAGAGACATACCGTCTTTTTCACTTATGGTATCATAGCATACAGCGGTGCGCTTGTATACCGCTGCCAGGGATAAACTGCAGGACGAAAGTTTGGTACAAATCTCGGAAAGAGCGGAAAAAGAAATGCCTTGGATTAGGGTGTTTCATTTTTGGGGAACCGGCAGCTACCTATCATGTAGGGAGAGGGAACCCCGCTCAAATGGCAGCGGTTTACTTAGGGCATCACAACCCGGGACAGCCGCAAGCGTCCGCCCGTCTCGGCCTGAAAACGATACACTGTACGTTTTCTGCTGCGCACCGGCCTCGAGAACGCTGCGCGTCTTGCCGGCTCAAGGTCCGGAAAGAGGAGTATCAGACCGCAAAAGAAAGAGAACACCCTGTGGTGTTCTCTTTCTTTTGGGATCCGGCAGCTACCTATCTTTCCGGGCCGTCGCCAGCCAAGTATTGTCGGCGTATAAGGGCTTAACTTCTGTGTTCGGGATGGGAACAGGTGGAACCCCTTAGCTTAACCACCGGAATGGTAAAGCATATTAACTTACTAACATACCTTGAAAACTGCATTGCGAAGTTTTCCGCTTTCTTTTCTCGCTTTGATCAAGCCCTCGACCTATTAGTACCGGTCAGCTTCATACATTGCTGCACTTCCACCTCCGGCCTATCAACCATGTGGTCTTCATGGGGTCTTACTCCTTTCGGATGGGAGATCTTATCTTGAGGTTGGCTTCACGCTTAGATGCCTTCAGCGTTTATCCAATCCGCACTTGGCTACCCAGCTGTGCCGCTGGCGCGACAACTGATTCACCCTTGGTGCGTCCATCCCGGTCCTCTCGTACTAAGGACAGCTCCTCTCAAATCTCCTGCGCCCACGATGGATAGGGACCGAACTGTCTCACGACGTTCTGAACCCAGCTCGCG